>OJFP01000013.1_pt1 | contig 138369 bp, 117 predicted proteins | sample 1594141 | NCBI WGS metagenome assembly OJFP01 (sample SAMN05416843, study PRJEB24817) | seawater metagenome | isolation source: Sea water | place: Canada:Atlantic | collected 2013-07 | reverse complement strand
TGGATATGATGCCTTAAGGATAATTAAATAAAAGATGTAGTGGCCGTACGGTTACCATTAACCAGCTATACAGACGATAAGAAAACGGAGAGGTTAAACGGTTGGCATATTCAAAATTTAATGATGTAAGTAGTTGACTATAAAGATTCAAACATTTTCACTTGTAATTCGAACGCCTCTTTTTGGCTAAGCGAAGTTAATGTGAAATGACTTTTTGCCAATATTGGCAAGTACATTGAACAACTCTGCTTTTAAAGTTTCATAAGCTGAAAATGGAAGCCACTCATACTTTATCTTTCGCCACACGATTTCAATAATATTTAGCTCTGGCGAATAGGATGAGATAGGGACAATAGTGAGTACAAGTTCACGCCATTTTTCAATCTGAGCCTTAAATTCATTACTTGTATGGGTAGGGGCATTGTCAACGATGAGCGATGTCGGTTTTGTTATGTTGGCAGTAAATTGATTGATACAAGCGACAACAGTGGATGTAGTGATAGAGCCTTCAAAAACAAAAGATTCAAATTGACAATTTCTGTTAACAAATCTTACAACATTGAGCTGTTTGCTTCTTAATGAAGGTATTTCAATCGTTTCACCTATTTTTTACCATGCATAGCGTAGTTAGGTGATGCTGATATTACTAACGTCAGCAATAAGCTCTTTATGCTTATGGGAGTCCATCTCTGCACGCTAATTTTTACCACAGAGGAAAAGTCAGATTTTTAAAATTTATACTGAAATTTTTTGTACGTTTTCATCTATAACTGACATAATTGAACAATCACATTACACTAGAAATTTCCAGATAACAGACGTTCCTCATAAATTGGAATATGTGCTTTTTAGGGGGATTTTTTCTCAATGAGCCATTAAGAGTTAAGCTACCAAAAAGGATGTGATTTAGACGCGTGAATATCCAGATATCTCGATATTAATCTATTAAAAAGTTGTTATAGATGACTGACTTGCACAACCTGCTTGCCTGTAAAACCACCCTCAAGTTGTTTATGCAAAGCCTGAGAAACCTCCTTAGCAGTAAAATAAATGATACTAATTTCAGGTACTTGGATCTTGCCTTTAGCAACATTATCAAGCAGTAAGTTACTCAAAAAACTCATTTTTTGTTGTGCGCATAAACTATTGGCAAGCCATGCACCACCTAAAGAAACGATGCCAATGTTAGGGGCTTTTCGGTACATTAGTTCTTGTTCAAATAAAGGTAATGGTTGTAAACATGCTATACGGCCGCAAAAACGCATTAGCTCTAAATTGCGTATCGTGGCGCTTCCACCAATAGAGTCAAGTACTGCGTCAAAACCTTGGGGTCCTATTTCTTTACGAATTTTCTCACAGAGCTTTTTATCACGGTAATCAAACACCGCATCAGCGCCAAGTTTTTTCACTAGTTTGTGATTGCGTTTAGAAGCTGTGGTAAAAACATCGGCGCCACGCTGTTTAGCAAACTGAATTGCAAATTGTCCAACGGCGCCACCGCCAGCTTCAATTAAAATAGTGTCACCTTCGACAATTTGTAATTTATCAAGTGCAATTAAAGCAGACATACCAGCACAAGGTAGTGTAGCCGCTTTATTCGATGCTACACAATCAGGCACTACAGAAACTGCAAAGTTAGGCACTTTAGCATATTCACTGAGCACCCCTTGATCACCAATACTGGCATGCCACATAACGCGTGCACCAATATTTGGGAATACGCCTTTTTTTGCTTTCACCACAATACCAACCGCATCCAAGCCAAGTATATGAGGATACAGCCACTTACAAAAGCCGGCTTTGGCAAAATGACCATCTGATGGGTTTAAGCCAACAGATTCAACTTTGACCAACAGTTCATTATCACCGCATTCTGGTACGAGCAATTCAACGTCAGTTAAGCTAATTTTCTCATCTGGCTGGGCTAACACAATGGCTCGCATTATCTGCGGTACATTATGTTTCTGTGATATATCAGTGTGTGGCATCAGTAAACTCTGGCATCAGTAAATCAATTATTAAAGGGATGTTAACGCGTAACTCCACCGACCATTAAATGCATGATAAGCATTTACTTTGGCTAGTAACGATGAAATCGACGAGTCAACAGCATTCTCTTGAGCTATTAAAACATCCTGTCGCGCATCTAACAACTCTAAGTAAGGAATTTGACCTTCCTGATACATAGCCTCTGCTTGTAAGAATGCATTATTAGCGAAGTTATAACGTTTATCAGCGTAGCCTTGCTGCTTACTATGCTTAATTAGCAATTGTAGTGACAGTTCGCTTTCACTAATGGCGTTAAGCACGACTTGTTGATAATCACTATAGGCTGCTTCGCTCAGATATTGCTGCGCATCACGTTGTGCCAACAACGCAGGGTAACTTAATAGCGACCATTCAATTTGAGGCGCAATTTGCCATTGTTGTTGCGTACTTGCCAAGCGATTATTCCCCAAGCTTAATACGCCGGCAAAACCACTCAAACTGATATCAGGTAATAGTGCTTTGCTTGCAGCAACGCTCAATGAGTTAGCTTGGCTAAATTCATACAGTGCCCGAGTAATATCCGGGCGCAATGCAATTGCGTTGCTTGGTTGGGCTAACTCAACACTAAAGGGCAGGTCGAAAACCTTTTGTTCATTTTGTAAAGTAATATCGCTGGCTAAACGGCCTGTTAATACTGCCAGTGTTGATAAGTCGCGGTATTTAGCATAAACAATTTCGGGAAGCAATGCTTGTTGCTGGCTAAGTTGAGCACGGGTACGGTTAAGATCCAGCTCATTCGCAACTCCCTCTTCAAAGCGTGCTTGTAACACCTCAATACTTTGTTTTAGCGCTTCTATTTGCATGGCAATAATTTGCTGTTTTTGTTTATTGCCCTGATAACTGACATAGCCTTTTACCACTGAAGAAACGACTTCAATTTGTAACAATCGTAGTTGCTCTGCTTGGCTCATGGCCGAAGCGTTGGCGGCATCAACTAATGCGCTGACACGACCAAATAAGTCCAGTTGCCAATTAAGCGCTAAATTAGTACTTGATTGACGACTATTCTGACTTGCAAAGCCACTTCGTGCGGCGTTAACCTCAATACCACCTTGCGGGAGAAATTCTGCTTTTTGCACGCCAATACGCGCTAAAGCACTTTGCAGCTTTAGCTGGCTGGTTTTTAAATCATGGTTCAAAACAAGCGCATCATTTACCAATTTATTTAATTGGTTTGAATTAAGTTGCTGCCACCAGTTTACTTCATCTTGCCCGGTTAGCTGTGGCGCTATTTGTGTTTCATCAATAAAGCTTTGCAACTGCTGTTGATGGTGTTGTTCATCAATTTTACTGGCACAGCCTGATAGCAACGTTGATATCAGTACGGCACGGAGGGTTAATTTAGTCTTAATACGCTGACTTGTTAACTTAATCATGTTGTTGCTCCTTAGTATTTTTATTATTGCCAGTGGTTACTAAAATATAGAATACAGGGGTAAACAACAGTCCAAATATAGTTACACCTATCATGCCTGAGAATACAGCATTACCCATAGCATGGCGCATTTCTGCTCCGGCACCTGTGGCTAGTACTAACGGAACAACACCCGCAGTAAAAGCAATTGAAGTCATCAATATAGGACGAAGACGCATTCTACACGCAGCGATAATGGCCTCAAAGTGTGATAATCCATGTTGATTTTGGTCTTTAGCAAATTCGACCATCAATATGGCATTCTTCGAGGCTAAGGCGACGAGAACAATGAGTGCTATTTGCGTAAAAATGTTGTTATCTGAACCGACCAACCACACACCTAACAGCGCAGAGAATATAGTCATTGGTACTATAAGGATGATGGCTAGCGGTAAACGCAGGCTTTCATATTGTGCAGCAAGTACCATAAACACTAATAACACAACCAACGGGAATACATAAACCATCGTATTACCAGCGAGTATCTGCTGGAAAGTAACATCAGTCCATTCGTACGCAATGCCTCTTGGCAAGTTGTCGGCTAATATCAATTCAATTGCTTTTTGCGCTTGGTCAGAACTATAACCTGGTGCAGGGCTACCATTTAATTCAGCACTTGGGTAACCATTGTAATGCATCACACGATCAGGTCCTGTGGTAGGTGTGACGGTTAATACTGAACCTAGTGGCACCATATTACCCTGACGGTTGCGTACTTTAAGATTAAGAATTTGTTCAGGATCCTGGCGGTAATCGGCATCAGCTTGCGCTTTCACCTGATAAGTACGGCCAAACAAGTTAAAGTCGTTTACGTACACCGAGCCCAAATACACTTGTAATGCATTGAATACTTCTTCCAGCGGTATACCCTGGATCAAAGCTTGTTCACGGTCAATGTCAATATCCATTTGCGGCACTTGAATACGAAAGCTTGAGTATAAACCCATCAATGCCGGGTCTTGCTGCGCTTTAGCAATTACATTTTGTAAGCTGTTAAATAGAACCTCAAAGCCCTTATTACCACGATCTTCAATCTGTAATTTAAAACCACCAGTAGCCCCTAAACCTTGAATCGGTGGTGGTGGGAAAACGGCAACAAAGGCTTCATCTATTGCAGCAAAGCGTTGATTTAACTGTGCAGTAATAGCCATGGCAGATTTACTTGGATCTTGGCGATCTGCAAAAGCATCTAATGGGGTAAACACAATTGCGCTGTTGGGACTATTGGTAAAACCGTTAACTGAAAGACCTGGGAATGCTACGGTATGTGCAACACCAGGTACTTGCAGTGCCATTTTTTCCATCTCCATAACAACGGCCTGAGTACGGTCAAGACTTGCAGCATCCGGTAACTGTGCAATAGCAACAAGATACTGTTTGTCTTGTGCTGGAATAAATCCACCCGGCACAGCATCAAATAACTTAATAGTACCGCCTAACAAGGCAACATAAGCAACTATTACGATAATACTCATACGAATTAATTTTTGGACAAGTTTTTGGTAATTTTTAGCACCACGGTCAAATATACGGTTAAACGGCGCGAACAACCATCGGCCAAACACGGAATTTAAAAAGCGTGTTAATCGGTCAGGTTTACTGTCGTGAGATTTTAATAACAGCGCACATAATGCTGGTGATAGCGTTAATGAGTTGAATGCAGATATCACGGTTGAAATGGTAATAGTTAATGCAAATTGTTTATAAAACTGACCAGATAAACCACTTATAAATGCTGTAGGAATAAATACTGCACACAATACCAATGCAATCGCAATAATCGGGCCGGTAACTTCAGTCATGGCTACGCGAGTTGCCTCTAAAGGTGACAAACCTTGTTCAATATTACGCTCAACGTTTTCAACCACAACAATCGCGTCATCGACCACAATACCAATGGCTAATACTAGTCCAAATAGCGATAAGGTATTAATAGACACACCAAGCCATTGCATTACTGCAAAAGTACCAATTAATGAAATAGGCACCGCAATCAATGGAATGATGGACGCACGCCATGTTTGTAAAAACAATATAACGACAATAACAACTAAGGCAATTGCTTCAAGCAAGGTGGTAATAACCGCATCAATTGAGTCACGCACGAAAATAGTTGGGTCATAAACAATGTCATACTCAACGCCGGCAGGAAATTCTTTTGATAAACGCGCCATCGTTGCACGTACTTGGTCTGATAACTCAATGGCATTAGAACCTGGACGTTGAAAAATAGGCATTGCTAATGCGGGTTGACCATCTAATAATGCTCGAAGTGCGTAAGTATTTTGACCTAATTCTAATCGTGCTACATCTTTTAAACGGGTTAATTGCCCTTGCTCTCCGACTTTGATAATAACTTGATTAAATTCTTCAATGCTGTCAAGTCGACCTTTTACATTCAGTAGAATTTGAAATTGGCTATCATTTGAGGCAGGTTGCGCGCCTAAGCTACCTGCTGCAACTTGCTGGTTTTGAGCACGTAGTGCACTTACCACATCAGTCGCTGTTAATTCACGCGCAGCTAATGCATCAGGATTTAACCACACACGCATCGAGTATTGGCCAGCACCAAATAGTTTTACATCACCTACACCGTCTAAACGTGCGATTTGGTCTTTAACGAACAAGTCTGCATAGTTCGACAAATAAGCCGTATCATGGGTTTTTTCTGGTGAATATAAGTGTACAACCATGGTTAAATCTGGTGATGATTTTTCTGCAACCACACCTAAACGTTGTACTTCCTGCGGTAATCGTGGCAACGCACTATTTACGCGGTTTTGTACTTGTACTTGTGCACGGTCAAGATCAGTACCCAAAGAAAAGGTAACGGTCAATGTCATACGACCATCACTGGTTGCCTGAGAAAACATATAAAGCATGTTTTCAGTACCGTTAATTTCTTGCTCAAGAGGAGTTGCCACAGTTTGCGCGATAACGGTTGGGTTTGCGCCCGGATAACTCGCTGTTACCACTACTGTTGGCGGCACAACTTCTGGGTATTCACTTACCGGTAATTGAAACAGCGAAATACCGCCGGCAATCAAAATGATCAACGACAACATTGCCGCAAAAATTGGCCGTTGAATAAAGAAATGGGAAAATTTCATGTTAAGCTCTTATTGTTTAGCTATTAGATTAGAATCGTCTGTTGATGACAATTTAAATGCCACGCCAGTGCTATCAATAGTTACAGTATTAGGGGCTATTGGCATACCTGGTCCTACTCGTGCAGGGCCATTTACAGCAATTACATCACCTTGTTGTAAACCTGAAGTGATAGCGCGTAAACTGCCGTAGCGCTCACCCACTTCAACTAGCTTGTATTGCAAAATATTGTTTTCACCAACGGTTAGCACAAAGCGATTTTTTAAATCAGTACCAATTGAACGATCCGGTACAATCACTTCATCTTTAACCGCATTTGCAGCGAGTTTGATTCGTGCAAATGAGCCAGATCTTAACTGATTATTAGCTTCATTAAATATTGCACGCACACGTAATGTACCGGTAGCAGGGTTGATTTGGTTATCAATAAAATTGATATAACCATCATAGGAAAAATCATTATTCCCTACTTTTTGTCCTACTGTTTGCATAACGACTTGTTGTTTACTTGCTGTCGTGACGTTAGCGAATGAGCTATTCCATGTACGTTCATCAACATCAAAATATGCATACATAGCTTTATTAGACACAATTGATGTCAGTACGCTTTGACCAGCAAGAATGTTATTACCTTTAGTGATATTGGCACGTGAAATAACACCGTCAATAGGTGAACGGATAGCAGTAAATTCTAAATCGAGTTGTGCTGCTGTTAGCTGTGCCTGTAACGCTACAAGCTGTGCATCACGTTGAAGTAATGTAGAAGTACGCGATTCGGCTTGTTCAATAGATATTGCGTTGCGCTCTGTTAAGCGCACTGCACGCTTTGCTTCACTTTGCGCTTGAACCAAGGCTGCTTTAGCACTGATGATTTGCGCTTCAAGACTTGCAACTACAGCAGCAAACGGACGGTCATCAAGTTTAAATAACAGATCGCCTTGCTTTACTTCATCTCCTTCATTAAAGGCAATGTGATCTATAACACCTGATACTCGTGGCATTAATGCTACTTGTTCGGGCGACTCTAAACGAGTGGTATAGGTATGCCAGTTCTGTACAGGTTTCACTAATACTTCTGCTACATCTATTGGCTGTAATTGTTGTTGCTGGTTGGCTGGTTGGCTTGGCTCTTCAGCACAGCCTGCTAATGTTAAACATGCAGCGGTAATGGCTGCAGCAATTAAATGTTTGTTCATAAAGACGCTATCTTATTAATTGTTATTAGTTGTTATTAATTGTACGGAGTAAATTTGTGGATAAAAACTATAGAATTCGCACTTCATTAGTGCCAAAATAGCATCAATGATTTATTTATGATTAGCAATGGTGAGTAATGGATACGACGAGTCGTCTTTTGATGCTACTTGAAGTGGTAGAGCAGGGTTCTTTCGTTAAAGCGGCAGAAAACCGTAATATTGACCGTTCAGTTATTTCAAAACAGATGAGTCGTTTAGAAGATGATTTAGGTGTTAGGTTACTTAACCGAACTACGCGTTCATTTTCACTCACGGCCGCAGGCGCTGAAATGGCGAAAAAAGCGGCGGAGTTACGTGAACTTCTTAGTGATACCATTCACCTGGCTGAAAACTATCATCAAGAGCCGCAAGGGACTTTAAAAATAACCTCTTCAACTATTATAGGTCGGCGCTATCTTCAACCCGTTATTAACAATTTTCAAAAGCGATTTCCGCAAGTAGAAGTTGAACTTCGTTTAGACGACCGTTTAACTAATATTGTTTCAGAAGGAGTTGATTTAGCTTTTCGAATTGGAGAACCAAAAGATTCCTCGTTAATTGCCCGTAAAATAGCACGTAACCGTTTATTACTTTTAGCTGCGCCTGAATATATAATGACTTACGGAATACCGGAAGTCATTGAAGATTTAGCGGATTTACCCGCTGCAAGTTACTATAGTGCGTCATTAAGGGTTGAAGGTATTCGATATATGAACGAAAACGGAGATATTAAGGAGCAAAAAATAAAGAGTGTGTTCAGAGCCAATGACGGCGAAGTGTTATTATCAAAAATACTTTCAGGTACAGCATACTTTTTAACACCAGCCTTTCTTGTGGAAAACGAGGTTAAAGATGGTCGGCTTGTTCCCTTACTTACCGATATAAAACTGATGGATTATAGCGCAATGTATGCGGTATACCCACACCGAGACCTTCCTGTAAGAACACGGTTATTTTTTGATGCTGTACGTGAATATATAGGTAAAGATAAACCTGTTTGGGAACAGTCGATTCCTAACTTCGAACAATTATATCAAGGTTAGTCACAACCGATTGAGTTAACATCCGCTACGTCGAATATTTTTAAGTTATCTGTCAACCTTCTTAGGTCAACTAATTGGCGTACAGTTGACCTCGACAAACGCTCATAATATAAAACTCTAACTTCTTCGCGCACTAATACAATTGATTGAAAGACTATAATGGTGGCTTAGTTCTCACTCAGACTTAACGTGTTGTGGACAAAAAACAATCATTAAGGTGTAGATGTTCTTATCTATATGGAACGTCTGCTATCAGAAAACGGATAACGTATGTGGTTGTTAAGCTATGCCCGCTGTAGATCAAAACATACTAAAAATTTTAGTGAAAATTATTGAATGCTTACTTCCGTATATGGACTAAAAATAATTTCCTATCAAACTTTGGCGGCGAAATCGAGTTAGAGTTAACCGTCACTTTTGCCGGTTCTGTCGCAAATAGAGGGAATAATTTATGATCTAACGATTATTGATCACTTCCTATTATTATGACCCTCAATTTTTCAGGTAGACATTATCCAAAAGAAATCATTCTGCAATCCCTTCGATACTATTTGACCTACAAGCTAAATTATCGTGAAATTGAAGAAATATTTGCTGAGCGAAATATTCATTTTGATCACTCCACCTTAAATCGTTGGGTGATCAAATATAGCCCACAACTTGAAGCCAATTTTAGAACGAGTATAAGAAGAATAAACGCTGTTTACTACCCCTTGGTTACAGATGTCTTTTAGACTAGCTCAGTTTGTTAAAATGTCGAATTGTGTAAGTTTTGTATAACGTGTTAGCTTGCAATGTCTTGTGACGATAGGCTATTGGTACAGGAATTGGGAAATTAGAGCGCGAATGTCCCCACCATGTAATAGTGTATTTCTTTCACTCTTGCAATAAAGGTAATCTATACCCCAAAGTTGAAGTCACGTTGAATAGTAAAATCGTTTGCGTATTGTTGTTTAGGTGGTGCCCGCAAACGTGGCAACTGTGTTGGTTGCGCAGACACTGGGTACTTTTTATCTAAATGCTTCAGTATTTTTTGAATAACGTGGACATCTACAATGCAAGCGATGATGCTTACATTGTGGTTCTCGCACTTTTCGCATTCGGTAATGTCTATGTTGAATACTCGTTTTAGCCTTTGAGCCCACGTCATCCCTCTAGCATGGTATGGCTTATCAGTTTGACTATTTTCTTGATTGTTTAGTTTAGGACTATTTTTCCCTCGTTGTGATGCCGTCACTTGGGCGCGAAGGTTGCTGTTAGGGGCGAATACGCCGTAAAAACGCGTAAGGTTGAGTCTAGGTGGAGGAATGAGAGCGGCTAGTTTGCCAATAAAGTCGGTAGGGTGAAAGAATACGTGTGTGGTGCCATCTCGATAGGGTGTCTTCAATTCATAGCGTATTTTTCCATGGTCGGTTATGCTCAAACGTTGCTCACTAATCGCTGGGCGACTGATATAACGGCAGAGCCTTTCTAGTTTTTCAGGCTCATCGGCATTGGCAAATACGCCTGCGTGTAGAGAAAATCCACTTGTATTGGCTACCTGACCATACTCGCCTTCATTGCTAGCAGGCAAGGTTTGTAGTATAAATACTTTCTGGCCTTGCTGAGGGCCCATGGCAATGCGATAGCTGACGGAAGCACCTTGTAGTTGCAGTAAACTGTCTTCGTCATCAACAGGTAAGTTGAGAAAGCTGTTTTCCATATCACGCTCCACCAAGCCCACTTTCTCCAAATATTTGGCAATACGTTGGCTGATGGTGTGAACTAGCTCCACCATGTCGCTATGGGACGGTGCTTCGATGCGGGTAAAAGTTGTGCCACCCCATGGATTTTCACTTATTGCGCCTTCTAAGAACAACATGTGGAAATGGATATTTAGATTAAGGGCGCTACCGAATCGCTGAATGAGCGTAACGGCACCGGTTTTTGCCTGTTTGTTGGTAAAACCTGCTTTGTTCACAATGTGAGTGGAAATGGCGCGGTGGATGATTTGCATCACCTTACTCAGTTCACTTGGGTACCTTGCTAGCAGTAATCGAAGTGGAATGGGTAAGCTTAAGACCCACTGACGAATTGGATAACCAAGTAATACGTCATCTACAAGAAGCGCTGCACTTTCAGCCATTCTTCTGGCCCCACAACTGGGGCAAAATCCACGTCGCTTACAGCTAAAAGCAACTAACTTCTCATGTTTACAGTCACCACATACCACGCGCAAAAAACCGTGCTCTAGTCGTCCACAACGCAAGAACTCATCAAATTCACGCTCAACATACTTGGGTAAATACTTGCCTTGGTCGGCTAAGTTTGCGGTAAAATCTGGGTAGTAACGTTCAACCAATTGATAGAGTAGCGTTGTTTCTGGTCGATGGCGCTTGTATGTTTCACTTTGTTGCGTTGCCAGCACATTCCTTCATCCCTGAATTGTGTACCGACAAGTGTGGCAAAAAAAGGCCTAGCTTGCGACTGGCTGAATGTCCGGTTAGAGCTATATCTCTTGCCTGTCAGAATAATCGAATATCAAAGCTAAATTTTTTTAAATGTTCAAAAAAGCTATGACCGGAATCTTGGTGCAATCCAGCCAGTCGAAACGCCGCCAAAGTATGATATTTTTTTGTCTGAGAATCGGCCAATTTCAGTGTGCGAACTTTGTTAATAACCCAATAGTATGATTCTTTTGGTGTTTAAATGACTAAGTAAGCATGCTGCATAGCTTAAAAGTGTGTTTCAAAAGTATGATACATTTTTGTCAATTTACAACTAACATGGTGCTAGACATGTACATAAAAGTACAAACTTATGTACATATTGGGTTTTCATGTCGATAACATCGACATGAGGCCAAAACGTGTCGAAAAAGTGCAGCTATTTCGACATATTAGCTATTCCTGTCGATCTCATCGTCATATACTCACGTCATGTCGTAAAAGTTGAATAAAATAAATATGACTTGGCAAGCCGATATTCCATTTAATCAACTTCCGCTATTGCCGCATTGCCAATTTAGTAGATAAAGACATTACCAAACGCCAAACCGCATCGGTCTACTTGAAACAACTGGTAGACATCGGTGTATTGCAATAGCAGCAAGTGGGTAAAGAAAAGCTTTTTGTACACCCCCAACTGCGATAGAAATCGATTCAGTCCATCAAGTGCTTTGAAATACTGATGCGGGTTGATACTTACGCAGGAGCTTCGGAAACCATTTTGTCAGAAGCTAGCAGAAACTCGGTTGACAAGTGCTTGTTTTCGGAAGGCAGATCACTTTTAATTTCCTTTAATGCCGCTCGGTAGTCCGCTTTAATCAATAATCATCCCAATAAGGTGGTTCTCCAAAATAAGAGCCTAAAAAGTCGAGAAAGGCCCGAAGCTTTGGCGCCAGAAGTTTTCGATGAGGATAGACGGCGTATAAGCCCATCGTTTCCAGTTCAATGTCATTAAGCATGGTTTTTAGCTTGCCTTGCTTCAGTGCTTCTCCCACGATAAATGTTGGTTGCAGAATATAGCCCTCACCAGCAATAGCGGCTGCCATCAATATCTCACCATTGTTTGCGGTCAAGCCTGATTGATTTGTATTCGAATTAGCGCGCAAAACTTTCATTAAAGGATTTTCGGATACAGAGTAATCCATGTAGCTGTAACGTAGAAAGTGCGAACTATTCAATTCTTCTGGGTGGGTCGGAGCCCCGTATTTTTCAATATACGAGGGAGCTGCGCAGAGTACTAATCTGACAGGCGCTATTTTTTTTGCAATCAAAGATGAACTTTTTAAGTGCCCAATTCTCAGTGCGACATCAAATCCTTCTTCGATGACATCCGCCTTGCGATCACTTAACTCCAGATTGACACCAACTTCCGGGTACTGTTTTTTGAAATCCCGGATAAGTGGCGCAAGGTGTAATGTTGAAAAGGAGACTGGTGCACTTATTTGTAGAAGCCCTTTGGCAGTATTTTGAAGTTCACCAAAGTGACTTTCCATATCATGAACACTCTCCAGAATGTGCATTGCATGCTGTAAGCACTGTTCACCTTCTTGGGTTAAGTGAACTCGCCGAGTTGTTCGGTTAAACAGCCTGACACCTAGTTGCTCTTCTAGCTGAGATACATATTTGCTCACTAGTTGATTCGAGGTCTCTAGTTTCTCAGCGGCTTTGGTAAAGCTACCTAGGTCTGCCACGGCGGCAAACGCTTTCATCGTGTCTAAGCGGTCCATGGATAAATCCTATATTGCAAACAATATGTTGATAATTATTCCATAATATCCTTATTTATTCATCAATATGTTGTTAGTAGTATAGATATCAACCTGATTGAGGCGGTCAGCGCGGTCAGTCTTCACTTATGACTTAGAGAGGAATTTCACGATGAACAAGCAAACTATACACAACATATTGAAATCAGATGCAGGCCTTGCAGCATTAGCTTTAAGAGTACCTGTTGGGATTATCCTGGCTGCTCATGGTGCACAGAAATTATTTGGCTGGTTCGGTGGTTATGGCCTTGAAGGTACTGGTCAGTGGATGGCAAGTATCGGGTTAGAGCCAGGGTATTTGATGGCCCTCTTGGCAGGCAGTGCAGAATTTTACGGTGGCCTGGCTTTGGTACTTGGTTTGTTAACCAGGCCTGCTGCAGTCGTGAGCGCATTTACTATGTTGGTGGCTATTTTTAGTGTCCACTTTGAGCATGGGCTTTTCTTGACAAATAACGGCTATGAATACGCTCTTGCATTGTTTGCTGCAGTCGTAGCATTAACTATTCAAGGTGCAGGAAGCTTTTCGGTTGATAATGCGATAGCAAAGAATGTGGTTGGCCGTGCTTCTGTCAATGAGCCATCGCATCTAAAACAAGTGGCCTAATTGTTGAGTTATCAATGCCTTCCTGTACTGCAGGAAGGCCATTTTTATGGAGGTATTTACTGGTGTTAGTCAATGGCGTTTGGCAAGAGAACTGGCAACCGGTTCAGAAGAAAGACGAAAAAGGTCGCTTTATACGACAAACATCGTCGTTTCGAAATTGGATTACACCTGATGGCTCTCCAGGTATCTCTGGTGACGGTGGTTTTAAAGCTGAGGCAGATCGCTATCACCTTTATGTCGCTTACATTTGCCCTTGGGCAAGCCGTACTTTAATGGCGCGAGCTTTAAAGGGGCTGGAAGATATTATTTCCGTTTCTGTGGTTAATCCCAAGTTGACGGAACAAGGATGGCGGTTTGGTGGTTTCCACGGGAGTGATAGTGATGACCTGAATGGGGCGACTTATATGCATGAATTGTATACTCAGATAGCGCCAGATTTCACCGGTCGAGCAACCGTTCCTGTTTTGTGGGATAAAAAAACCAAAACCATTGTTAACAATGAGTCGGCTGATATTGTTCGAATGTTTAATACAGCCTTTGCCGATCTCAAAGATACGAGCCCTGATTTGGTTCCCAGTGAGTTGGCATCAGAGATTGATTCACTAAATTCATATATCTATTCCGATCTCAATAATGGTGTATATCAAGCTGGTTTTGCATCGACACAAGAAGCTTACGAAGAAGCCTTTGAAAAAGTATTCAATGCGCTCGATTCTCTGGAAGAAAGATTAGCAGATGGACGTAAATTTCTATTTGGTGACGCACTCACTGAGTCGGATATTCGTTTGTTTGTCACCTTAATTCGATTTGATGTGGCTTACCATGGACTGTTCAAGTGTAATCGAAACATGATTAAAGAAAAGCCTAAACTCCATAATTACATGCATCGTATTTTGGCGATGGAAGGTATTCAAAGCACAGTGAATATAGAGCACATAAAAGCAGGTTACTACTCGATAAAGGCGCTTAATCCCACTGGTATTGTTCCCGTAGGTCCAGCGCTTTAAAAATAGCTGGAGTTAACATGAAAACGAAACGAAATATTGCCTACATTTCTCATGGTGGTGGCCCCATGCCTTTGTTGGGAGACCCAGATCATTATGAAATGGTCGAGACGCTAAAAGAGATTGCCTCGAAAATAGATAAACCCAGCGCGATACTAGTGATCAGCGCTCATTGGGAGGCGCGTTTGCCCACTGTGACTTCAGGAACAAATCCTGGAATTATTTATGACTACGGCGGTTTTCCACAAGCAGCCTATGAGATTGAGTACCCTGCACCAGGTGAGCCAGTATTGGCAAAAAGAGTGATGAATTCGCTCAAAGAAAATGGCATTGATGCAGTGCAAGATGAGCAGCGAGGTTTTGATCATGGCTTATTTGTGCCACTTAAACTGATTTATCCGGATGCGGATATTCCTTGTGTGCAGTTGTCGCTAGTTCAAAGTCTTGATGCAGACCTCCATATTCAAATAGGTAAGGCTCTGCAGTCACTTGACTGGGATAATTTGCTGGTCATTGGGTCCGGGTTTTCCTTCCACTATATGCGCGCATTTTTCAGTCCAGAGTCACAGGAATCTCGAGCAATGAACATCGCTTTTGATGAGTGGTTAAGGGAAACAATAAGCGATGAGGGGCTGTTAGAAGAGGCAAGAAAGGAACGACTAGTGCATTGGTCATCCGCGCCGGGAGCGAGATTTTGCCACCCACGAGAAGAGCATTTAATCCCTTTGCATGTATGTTATGGCATGGCCACTAAGCCGAGTGACAAAGCATTCAAAGCAGAGATTATGAAAAAGCAATCGTCTATGTTTCTGTGGAGTGTATGAGGTCTGTTGCTTAAGAAAGAGTTTGTTTGAAGCTGTATAAGTGTCAGTAGGGGCGAACCCGCACTAAACCGCAACACCTGAAAGTCAAATTGCAGAGTATTAAAAAGCCCTAATGGCCGGTGAGGACTCATTAGGGCTTTAAAATTTGGTGGAGCTGGCGGGAGTTGAACCCGCGTCCAGAAAGCGTCAGCCGTCGGTACTACATGCTTAGTTTGTCATTTATTTAACCTTAGGGACTCCGGCAAACAGGATTCCGTCAGGCTGGCCTAATACTATTTCGCGGTTCAGCCTTAGACAAGCTTCCCTCGCTATCCTACTGGGATGACCTCCCGAACCTCAGCTAGTAGAAAAAACTTGAGTGGGAGGGCCTATACAGGTTATTAAGCTGCTAGTGCGTAGTTTTCGTCGTTTGCGACTATTTTTTTGCGGCTTATTAAAGAGGCCAGCCGCACCTCTGCATGCACCTAAAGCATCATTGAATCCTGTCGAATCCGAATCAGCCCCAAAGTTCATATATATTCTAGCACTAACTGCAGATTAAGCTATTAAAAATTATAGATCATTTTGATACAAAACAATCTTTATCCATGCAATGCTTGCATTTTATTTTCGAGTCAGTTAAGTTTTGTCCATTGCTGACCAAGGATTAGAAGCAACATTTGCAACCATTACATCTTTTGATCATTGTCGTGTTGAGTATCAATAGTTTACTCGCGAGCACGTTAAACAACCAACGATTGATATCGCTTAACGATTCATTGAGCGATAGTGTGGGCGAAAATGCATTAGTGATCTGTACCGGCACCAAAGTTAAATTAATTTCTGCTTATCATTATTTTGAATTTGGCGAAATCAAAGAATTCTCTTTGGATGATGCAAAAACCAATACTTCAATAGATTGTCCAACTAGCTCTGGTATTCAACTAACGTTGCTCGATTGGATTGATGCTAATCCGGTTGTTAGCCTGACTCAGTGGTTTGCTGTAAAAGTTGATGTCGCCTTACAGATCTTTACGCATCGTTTTTACTATTTATTCTTTACTAGCCGCGCGCCACCTACCTTGAACTAAATAACCAATAATTAATTAAATGTGTTCACACACTCGATTTTAGTTTAGTTTTTAAAGGTTTTATCATGCAAAATTTAAGTTTGTCTGCGGCCGCAAAACCGCAACGTATCTTCGCACGTCATTTTTTATCACTCGCAGTTGCTGTTACATTAATTAGCGCACCAGCCTATGCCAATTCGACGGCACTCGAAACGATCACCGTTACAGGGCAGCATCACCCATTATTAATTGAAACGACGTTAGATCCCACACAATCCAGTGCACCTGATATGCGCAACCAGCTAGCCCAACTACCAGGGATCAGTATCAATGGCAATGGCGCAGTCAGTGGCATTATTCAATACCGTGGCATGTTTTCTGACCGGGTTAATGTACAAATCGACGGTAGTGTTATTACCGCTGCCGGTCCCAATGGGATGGATTCTCCTTTATCTCATGTGATTGGCTCTATCGGCCAAGAGGTGACATTGTATCGAGGCATCGCGCCCGTTAGTGTTGGGGCTGAAACTATCGGAGGAGCGGTGGCTATTAGTCATATTGCTCCGGAGCTTACCGATTCTGAACAACGAACATTTTCGGGAGGACTCAGCGTCAGTCGTTTTAGCTTTAACAAAACCCATTACAGTGTGTCGGCTAATGCGATTAATCATAATACTTACATCTCGGTTATTGCCGATAAACAAACCGCTGATAACTATCGTGCAGGTAGTAGTGGTGGTAATGGCATTGTCATTCCTTCTAGTTTTTATGACCGCCACGGCGTTAAAATTCGGGGAGGCTATGTAGCTAAAAATTACAGCATTGATGGCTTTGTGACGGCTCGCACCACCAATGAATCGGGGACGCCCACCTTAGCTATGGATATTATTTATATCGATGCATTGTTGGCCGGACTGGATTATACCCAACGCTTGAACAACCAATGGCAGCTAAAGACGCAAGTGCGCGCCAATAACAACGAACACATAATGGATAACTTTACCTTACGTAGCAATACCAACAACGCTGCGTATCGTGAAAATTATGTAGATAGTGAAGGGCGTAGTATCAGCATCAAAGCGTCACACATCGACGCTCAATGGCGCAGTGAATATGGTGTCGATTGGTATACCAAAGAGCATTATTCAAATATCACGAACCCAAATATGGCGATGTTTTATCTGAATAACTTCAATGACGTACAGCGCGATACTGCATCCGTTTATGCACAATGGGAACAGGAAAAATCGTCAGATCTGCAATGGCTTTTCGGAGGTCGGTATAGTCGCATCTCCGCAGATGCTGGCACTGTAGATTCTAATATGGCGATGATGAATCCCAATGTGGCAAATTTACGTGATGCATTTAATACCGCGCAGCGCAGTAAATTATTTGATTTACTTGATGTTGTCGGGCGGATCTCTTTACCTAGCAATGAATCATCAGTGTGGACACTGTCTGCTGGCGTAAAAGAACAAGCGCCTATCTATCAACAGATATATACGTGGTTTCCGTTGGGGATCTCAGCTGGCATGGCTGATGGTCGCAATTACCTAGGTAACTTAGATTTAAGCAAAGAAACAGCTTTCAAAGTTGATGTGAGTGCTGAGTTTACGGGTCTACGTTGGCGTTTAGCGCCTAGCGTGTATTGGTCTCAAATCGACAATTATATTATAGGGATGCCATCTGATAATATGTCGGCCAATATGATTGCACAGATGAATAATATTGCGCCCCCGTTGATCTGGGCAAATGAAGATGCCCAAATTGCGGGATTTGATGTTACCTATCAATATGCGTTTAGTGATAATTGGTCACTGGGTATAACTGGGCAATATGTTAAAGGTAAGCAAACCGGCACCATTAACCAAGATCTGTATCGCCTAGCCCCATTTTCAGGAGATGTGACCTTAAGTTGGCAGCAGGAACATGACAGTAATAGCTATGGTTTTATTCTTCATACTGAACTTGCCGCAGCGCAAAATAACGTTGCTGAATTACAAAATGAAACGTCAACATCAGGTTATGGCGTGGTCAATTTCAATGGCTATTATCAGTTTGATTCTGGGCTAAAGATACAATTGGTGGCTACAAATATCTTCGACAAAACGTATGCACCGCATTTAGCCGGCGTTAATCGCGTCACTGCTGCGCAATTAGCCGTGGGAGATAAAGTGCTTAGCGCTGGGCGCACTGTAGGGCTCAATATTAATTATCAATTTGCGATAGACTAACGCGAAGCAATACCTGTCAGTTTTTATACGGACTATGCTTGTTGCAGATGGCGTTGATAAAGTGTATTGATACACGTATACAAGACATCCAAATCATAGGGTTTGGTGATGATATCTTGATAACCGGCGACCAAATATTTTTGCCGTTGTTCGGTTTGTGTATTGCCGGTCACTGCAATTCTTACCGGAGGAAGGTTGTTGGCGCTGAGTTTTTTAAGTAGGGTAATCCCGTCCATTTGAGGCATAGATATATCCGAAATTATTATATCGACATGATGGGATTTACAGAACTCGCATGCCATTATCGGCTCGTTAAATGCCTTGATGTTAGCATTGGAAAACTTCAACTGTAACTTGAGTATCTCTAAATTAACCTTGTGATCATCAATAATGACAACAACGACATCAGTTAGGTCAATGAGGTTATTTATTTTTAATTTTTTCTTAGGTTTTATTATTTCGTGTTTAAATTCAACCGGAATTGTTACTGTAAATTCGCTACCGACATTTAATTCGCTCTTGAGTGCAATCGAACCATGCAACACATCCACACATTTCTGTAATAAGGCTAACCCTAATCCTGCACCTTCATACTGTTTGCCTTCGCCTTCATCAAGTTGTGTGAAAGGTAAAAAAATAGACTTTTGTTGTTCCTGTGCGATCCCAATACCCGTATCTTTAATTTTGATGACCATATTATTATCCTGATGGGATAATGATACTGATACACAGCCGTGGTGGGTAAATTTGATCGCATTGCTTAATAAATTATTCACAATGACATTCAGTGCGCGTTGATCAGTACAGACATATTTGGGAAAATCAGGTGAAAAGGTACTGGTTAATTCTATTTTTTTGTTTGTAATTTGACTGCTATAACTGGTCAAATGCTCGGCTAGCCATGAGCGTAGTTCCAATGTCGAATTCTTTACAGTGAAATTATTAGAGTCTATTTTTTGCAGTTGTAAGCTTTGTTCTAACGTTTCTTTGAGCACTTTGCCATTAGTGTATGCGATCTGTAAATACTTGTCTTGTAGATGAGGCTCGTTTTTGTGTTGTTCAATAATTGGTAAAATATTGATGAGGCCATTTAATGGATTACGGATTTCATGATTCAATAAAGACAATAGTTTGTTTTGTTCTTTGTTTTTATCTTCTAATGCGATGATAGATTTTTTGTTTTTATCGTGAAGATAAACAATAAACAGTGTTATCGGTATATAAGTGGCGAACATGACAGGCGCCTTGATGCCAAGATACTCTAATGCTAATGAACCAACAGGAGTATATTGAAAATTAAGGACCTCAAAACGATGCAAGATTAATAATGTAATGAGTAAGGATGAATTAATTATTATTAAGTGGCTACTTAATATATTAGGGCGAGAAAATAATAAATATATACTTATTGCCACCATCCATAAATATGAGCCTGGATTGTTTAATCCATTGGATACGGTAATAGCAATCAAAAATATCGCTATTATTCCAATATCCGCAAAAATCTTTTCGAAGCGAAAGTTGAGTTGTTTTAATATTAGGGACAGTACGATGAATATGAAAGGTATACTTACCCAAAGAGCGAAAGTTGGGTGTGGTATGTAATTATTTACCAACCAAAAAGACCCAAAAAAAATCACATAAAATCGAACATAAGTATCTTTGTTAGTAAACATTCGCTACTCCTGAATGATTTTCAACAATTAACGTTTAATTTTTTAACCCTTAACTCTTAACCTTCATCATCCGTTCTTTTTGACGCGCCCAATCACGATCTTTTATAGCATCACGTTTGTCATGCTCTTGTTTACCTTTAGCTAGGCATATTTCGATTTTTGCCCAGCAAGCTTTCCAATACATCGCTGTTGCGACGATGGTTAAACCTTGGCGATCTAGACCACCCATCAATTGCTCGATTTCACGCTTATGAAGCAGTAATTTGCGCACGCGATCGGGGCTACAAATCACATGCGTGGATGCTTGATTTAGCGGTTGAATAGTCAAGTTGGTAATGAATGCCTCACCGTCTTTGACGAACACATAACTGTCTGTCAAATTGACTTTGCCGGCACGGATACTTTTTATTTCCCAGCCTTGGAGTTGCACGCCTGCTTCAAATTTGTCGATCAGACTAAATTCGTGCTTGGCTTTTTTGTTTAGTGCAATCGTGCCTGTTGGGGTTTTGGAATTTTTTTTACTCATGTGCGCTATTGTACCTGTGATTTGTCGCAGTGCAATCTAATATGGGGGAATTGTCTTAACAATCAAGCTTTTCATGATAAACTTACTCCAATATTTAGTCGTAAGTAATGTTAGGTCACGATGGCAATAGTAAATAAAAGTGCGTTAGTACCATATAGCGCGCAAACGATGTTTGATTTAGTCAATGATGTCATTGCATACCCGGAGTTTATTCCAGGATGTGTGGCAACGCGTATCAATAGTGTAGATGACACACATATGCAAGCCAGTTTGGATATTTCTAAAGCCGGTATTAAGCATACATTTACTACTAATAACACATTAGTTGCTCCGTCGCGCATTGAAATGAGTTTGGCTGATGGACCCTTTAAATCTCTAAGTGGTGGTTGGGTATTCACTGAATTAGATGAGCATGCGTGTAAGATTGAATTAAATCTAGAATTTGAATTTACCAGCCGTATCATTGAAATGGCGTTTGGCAAAATTTTTCATAGCCTTGCCAATAGCATGGTGGATGCCTTTATACAACGTGCGAAACAAGCGGCTTAGTCCAAGTTATATTTTACCGTAAGCATGCGGACAACGATTATGAGCGATAACATTATGAGTGACAACGGATCCATTAACATCGAAGTCGTTTACGGCACGCCTGAAAAGCAACTCATTCTTAAGGTGCTTGTTGCCTCCGATGCAACCGTTGAGCAAACGATTGAAACCTCCGGCATGAGTCAGCATTTTCCGGAAATAGATCTGAGCGAAAACAAAGTTGGGATCTGGAATCGCACCTGCAAATTAACCGATACCTTGAAAGACGGCGACCGCATAGAGATCTATCGACCTTTAATAGCTGATCCTAAAGAAGTGCGTCGCATGCGTGCGGAAAAAGCAAAAGAAGAAGGGCGTGCAGATAAAGTAACGGGCGGCAGAGCGAAAACCTCAAAACGCAACGTTGAAAAAAACGACCCAGCTCCACAAGACAATTCCGACGCTTAATATTTTCGACGTTGTAACCCTGTTGTCGCTAAAATTTTAGCGGAGATTTCTTCAATCGAAAACTTTGTCGAATTTAAAAATGGGATCCGTTCTTTCCGATACAAACCTTCTACCTCTCTCAACTCCATGCGGCATTGTTGTAACGAGGCATACTTTGAGTTGGCTCTGCGTTCAGAACGAATTTGATGCAGTCGCTCCGGATGAATGGTCAAACCAAAGAGCTTCTCTTTATAGCGTTTTAATGCAGGATTGAGCTTAATCACATCCCCTAGATCTTCCTCCGTGAATGGGTAATTCGCAGCCTTTATTCCATACTGTAATGCAAGATACAAACTCGTCGGAGTTTTACCGGAGCGTGATACACCTACCAAGATAATATCAGCATCGGCATAGTTTTTGAGATTTGCGCCATCGTCATTGGCTAACGCATAATTGACCGCTTCAATCCGAATATCATAGGTGGTTTCATGAATGCTATGAGTCCGATGTTTTTCGGGCTTTGAAGGGACGCCTAAGATTTTTTCGATAGGGGCAACAAACTGATCCAGAAAGTTGTAATTGATCCCGACTGAATTAGAAATGATTTTGCGCACGTCAGTATTCACGATTGTATAGAAAACCAACGGACGAGTTTTAGAATCTTGAAAACTTTCAGATATTTTTGTTAACACATCGTAAGCCTGTTGTTCGGTTTCAACAAAAGGGATAGTGATGTGTTTGAATTCGATCGGGAATAAAGACAGCAAAGCATGGCCAAAAACCTCTGACGTTATAGCTGTTCCATCTGAAATATAGTATGCCGAACGCATAACAACTCCTTAACATTGTTGTAATTTAATTACAGCTTGCAATTAAATTTTACAAGAGTAAGTACATCATTCTAAAATGATTTTTCATTGGTTAGGTTATTTTTTGTTCATGCTATCTAGAACATGATCTATAGTAACTATAAATAATCTACATTTAGTTAAACAGAATACGGCTGGAGGCTCAAAAGTGCAAGAATACGTTCTATGGTATCAACAACTTGGAATGCATGATGTTGGCAGAGTGGGAGGCAAAAATGCTTCTTTAGGTGAAATGATTTCAAACCTAGCTAACGCAGGGGTGCAAGTACCAGGTGGATTTGCCACAACGGCGGATGCATTTAACGAGTTTTTAGAACGCAGTGGCGTTGAAGCAAAAATTCACGAGATCCTTGATGTGCTCGATGTAGATGATCTCGCTGAGCTATCCAAAGCGGGTGAGCAAATTCGCAACTGGATCATCGATACGCCATTTCAGCCTGAACTAGAAGACGCCATTAAAACTGCGTTTGTTGAACTCCAAGGTACAGCGGGAGACGAAGCGTCTTTTGCTGTTCGCTCTTCAGCAACCGCTGAAGATATGCCAGATGCCTCCTTTGCTGGGCAGCAAGAGACGTTTTTAAACGTCAAAGGTTACGACTCTGTTATGGTTGCGATCAAGCATGTATTCGCCTCCTTATTTAATGACCGTGCGATTTCATATCGCGTGCATCAAGGTTACGACCATAAAGGTGTTGCTTTATCGGCAGGGATCCAGCGTATGGTTCGCTCTGACTTATCGTCATCAGGTGTTATGTTTACGATTGATACCGAGTCGGGTTTTGAAGATGTTGTCTTTATCACTTCATCCTACGGCTTAGGTGAAATGGTGGTACAAGGTGCGGTCAATCCTGACGAGTTCTATGTACATAAACCGACATTAGCCGCTGGTAATCCTGCGGTTGTGCGACGTAATTTGGGAAGTAAACTCACTCAAATGATTTACTCTGAAAATCAAGACCATGGTAAACAAGTTGAGATTGTGGATATTGAACGTGAGCACAGCATGCAATTTTCCATCAACGATAGTGAAGTTGAAGAGTTAGCGAAGCAAGCGGTGATTATCGAACAGCATTACGGTCGAGCTATGGATATAGAATGGGCAAAAGACGGTGTAGATGGTAAATTATATATTGTGCAAGCTCGTCCTGAAACCGTGCGCAGCCGTGAAGATATGCAAGTTATTGAAAGTTATCAGCTCAACGGTGATGCGCCTACCATTTGTACGGGGCGTGCCATCGGTCATAAAATCGGAGCGGGTAAAGCAAAAGTCCTCGCGTCGATTGATGAGATGGATAAAATCCAACCTGGCGATGTCTTAGTTACGGACATGACGGACCCAGATTGGGAGCCGATAATGAAACGTGCATCTGCGATTGTGACTAATCGTGGTGGGCGTACTTGTCACGCTGCTATCATTGCCCGTGAACTAGGTATTCCTGCAGTAGTAGGTTGTGGAAATGCAACCGATTTGATTAAGACTGGCGATCAAATCACGGTCTCTTGCGCCGAAGGTGATACAGGTTTTATCTATGGTGATGAATTAGCGTTTGATGTCGTCACATCACGTATTGACTCAATGCCTGATTTACCACTTAAGATAATGATGAATGTGGGCAACCCTGACCGAGCTTTTGATTTTGCGCGTCTACCACATGCCGGTGTGGGTTTAGCGCGTTTAGAGTTTATCATCAACCGCATGATCGGTGTGCATCCAAAAGCCTTATTAAATTTTGATACTCAACCTGAAGACGTCAAAGCTGAAATCGTCGATATGATGGCTGGATATGCATCACCTACTGAGTTTTATATTCAAAAACTGGTAGAAGGAATTGCGACAATTGGCAGTGCATTTTCGCCCGAAAAAGTCATTGTTCGGATGTCCGATTTTAAATCTAACGAATACTTTAACCTTGTAGGTGGGCATCAATACGAGCCGGATGAAGAAAATCCAATGTTAGGTTTCCGTGGGGCATCACGTTATATTTCTGAAGATTTTCGTGATTGTTTTGCGCTTGAATGTGAAGCGATAAAGCGGGTTCGCAATGACATGAAACTGCACAATGTTGAGATCATGATCCCATTCGTACGAACGTTAGAAGAAGGGCGTAAGGTCATTGAGTTACTCGCCGAACAAGGTTTAGTTAAAGGTGAAAATGGTCTGCGTATCATTATGATGTGTGAACTACCCTCAAACGCGTTATTAGCGGATGAGTTTTTGGATATCTTTGATGGGTTCTCTATTGGCTCAAACGATTTAACCCAGTTAACATTAGGACTTGATCGTGATTCTGGACTCATTGCGCATTTATTTGATGAACGTGATCCTGCCGTTAAGAAACTCTTAGCGATGGCGATCCAAGCAGCGAAGAAACGCGGTAAATATGTCGGTATTTGTGGTCAAGGACCATCTGATCATGAAGATCTTGCAGCATGGTTGGTTGAGCAAGGCATTGACAGCGTGTCTTTAAACCCTGATACAGTGGTTGAAACCTGGTTATACTTAGCCGAAAAACATGGCTAATCCGCATGATTAGGATGTTTATCCTAAGGATGTAAAGATTTAAAACCGTTAAGTTCAGTTAATCTTGAATTTAACGGTTTTTTTTATGACTATATTTTGCCCATTAATAGTCCTTATGTGGGTTTTTGCGTATAATGCTAGAATTATTGATAAATTCGTTAAGATTATATGTTACCTGTACTTGATAGTAATAATGCCCTTGATCAACAATATTTAGATTATCTTACCGCACTTGAAAAAGCCGGTTTTTCTGGCGATATTGAAACGCAATATTCCAGCAGATTAGCGATGGCAACGGATAATTCTATTTATCAAAAATTACCGCAAGCTATCGTTTATCCGAAAAATATTCAGGATCTGACGTGTATTGGTCAGGTCGTACAAGGCTTTAGTGATGTTGTTTTTTCAGCAAGAGGTGGTGGTACAGGTACCAATGGTCAATCATTAACGAGTGGGATCGTGGTGGATTTATCCCGTCACATGAATCAAATTTTAGAGATCAATGCCAAAGAGCAATGGGTAAAAGTTCAAGCTGGTGTTGTTAAAGATGCACTTAATGATGCACTGCGTCCATTTGGGTATTTCTTTGCTCCGGATTTATCCACGTCAAATCGTGCAACCGTTGGCGGCATGATCAACACGGATGCATCTGGTCAAGGCTCATTAGTCTATGGCAAAACCTCCGATCATATCTTAGGCTTAACCTCCGTATTGGCCAATGGTGATGTATTAGTCACAGATCCTTCACCGATCGCAGATTGTCTCGCGCATTCACAAGCCAGTTATCAAGCCATTGCCGAGCAAATACAAACATCATGTGTTGAGCAGCGAGAGGCAATACTCGCTAAATTCCCTCGCTTAAATCGTTTTTTAACGGGATATGACTTAGAGCACGCGTATATTCCTGATAGTCAGCAATTTGATCTGAGTCGATTAATTGCCGGCTCTGAAGGCTCATTAGCGTTTGTTGCCGAAGCCAAACTCAATATTACGCCAATTGCCAAACACAAAGCTTTGGTGAATATTAAATACAACTCTTTTGAATCGGCATTACGGCATGCCCCTAAAATGGTCGCTGCCAATGCCACGTCGGTAGAAACCGTTGACTCCAAAGTCTTAAACCTTGCTCGTGCCGATATAATTTGGCATATGGTGTCAGAGCTCATCACCGATGTGCCTAATGAAGAAATGTTAGGTTTGAACATGGTGGAGTATAACAGTAATGATGAAGCCGAAATCAAAGCACGCATCTCCGCTTTAAGTACTGAGCTTGATGATGATATTACCACTCATCGAGGCGGTGTGATTGGCTATCAAATTACGTATGAAGTCAGTGATATTCAAAAAATTTATGCCATGCGTAAAAAGTCAGTTGGCCTATTAGGTAAAACTGATGGTGCGAAAAAGCCTATCGCGTTTGCTGAAGATACGGCTGTTCCTCCTGAAAATCTGGCTGATTTTATCATGGAGTTTCGCGAGCTTTTAGATGAACACAAATTGGATTATGGCATGTTTGGGCACGTTGATGCCGGTGTACTTCATGTTAGACCTGCACTCGATATGAACGATCCACAACAAGAAGTGTTACTGAAAAAAATCTCAGACCAAGTTGTCGCGCTAGTTGCCAAGTATGGCGGTTTAATGTGGGGCGAACATGGAAAAGGTTATCGTAGTGAATATGCGCCTGCGTTTTTTGGTGATGAGTTGTATACTGAATTACGTAAAATTAAAGCCGTATTCGATCCGCACAATAAAATGAATCCAGGCAAAATTTGCACGCCAATTGACTCAAATGCACAATTAGTTCAAGTCACTGATACCAAACGCGGTACTTATGACAGAACCATTCCAGTTGTATTTAAAGAAGAATTTGCGCCAGCAATGAGCTGTAACGGAAACGGCTTATGTTTTAACTACGATACGACCTCACCGATGTGCCCATCGAGCAAGATCACAGGTGATCGTCGTCATTCACCCAAAGGCCGTGCTGGCATGATCCGTGAGTGGTTACGCTTACTCGCTCAACAAGATGTGAAAGTTGATGCATTAAATGCACAGCAATTTAAGAGCAGTTGGTGGTCAAGGATGGTTAACACCAATTCAGCCAAATCGAGTACTGATTTTTCACATGAAGTCTTTGAGGTCATGGATGAGTGTTTAGCCTGTAAATCTTGTTCAGCACAATGTCCTGTTGGCGTTGATGTACCAGATTTTAGAGCCAAATTTTTATCGATTTACTATCAGCGTTATTCTCGTCCGGTGAAAGATTATTTGGTTGCTAATATTGAGCAAATGGCGCCGTTGCTTGCTAAAATGCCGCGTATGGTGAATTTCTTCACTAACTTAGGCTTGAGCAAAGTGTTATTAAAAGAAAGCATCGGTTATGTCGATACGCCATTACTCTCGACGCCGACATTAGCTAATTTGTCCGCCGGATACACGCCATTTTCGTTAGAGACGTTGCGCCAGATCCAAACACAAAACAACGCTAATAAAACGGTATTAGTCGTGCAAGACCCGTTTACTAGTTTCTATGATGCCCAAGTAGTAGCGGACTTTATGGCGTTAGCTAAAAAATTGGGATCTGACCCTATTTTATTGCCATTTAATCCAAATGGTAAGCCTCAACATGTCAAAGGTTTCTTAGATAAGTTTGCGCGCACAGCGCAATCCACTGCTGATTTTTTAAATGAGATTGCCAAATTTGATATTCCTATGGTTGGTGTTGATGCGTCATTGTTATTAGTTTATCGTGATGAATACACCAAGACACTCGGTGAAAAACGCGGTGACTTTAGTGTGTTGGCAGTTCATGAATGGCTATCGCAAATGGCGAGTGAGGCCTTAAGCAACGCTCAAGTGACTACACCACCTGCAACGGCATTAGGTTTATTTACCCATTGTACCGAAAAAACCGCATTACCTGTGAGTGAAAGACAATGGCAGCAAGTGTTTGCTAAATTGGATGTCGCTGTCGATATTGTTTCTGTGGGTTGTTGTGGCATGGCTGGGACGTATGGACATGAAGCCTCGCACTTAGCCAATAGTATCGGGATATTTGAATTAAGCTGGGAGCAAGCCATAGCCAAATATCCAGTGGAAGCGCGCATTGTTACAGGATATTCGTGTCGCAGCCAAGTTGACCGTTTAGTCGGGGCAAAACCTAAGCATCCATTACAAGTCTTAAACCAGTTACTTTTACAAAAATAAGACAAGAATAATACAATAATAATAAAAGAGGATTTATGAGCGATACCAATACACCAATGACACAAGCCGAACATGACCAATGGGTGCGTGAACAATTTCAACGCGCCAATAAACATTTAGCTGAAAACGGAGTATTGTTTGATTCAGTGGTCGTAGAAGAGAGTCGCTATTTAGCCCCTTATGTTGCAGTTTGGAAAATCAAATCACAACAAGGTAAGTACTTTTGGGTGTTAAGCGGTGATTTACCTGCAGATTATATCCCATTTGATACAGCTCCAGATGTACGGAGTGCATTAAAACACTTTTCTTTATCATGGCAGTTAAAAGCTGAGAATATCAGTGCCACTAATGGCATTGATGAAACGCAACAAAACTATGCTAAATTATTGGCAGATCGCGCAATTAGCTTATATCAATTGAGCGAAAAACAAGAGTTGTGGGTGTAAATTACTCACCCACGATCTCTATATAACCACGATTAATTAACTCACACAACATGTCAATCCAAGCATCGCTCATCTCGGTGCTATACTGGAGCAATGTTTGTGAATGATTTAGTATTCGGCTGGTGAGTGCTTTTTCAGCAGCGGTCGAAGTAAATTGCTGTCCATTGATAAAAAAGATAAATGGCGCTTCACTTTTATGGTCAGTTTGGCGATCTAGGTATACCGGTCTTACACCACAGGCATGCTGTATCGTAATACCTCGGGTCATCAATTCGAGTATTTCATCACGCAAGATAGGAGTGTCCAGTTCATAGTTATCTAATGTCTCATTTTGTTTTGACAAATATTCAGTTAATACTTGGTCTATTTGTGGGCTGGTCACATATTGTTGTAGTAACTCCTTCAATAACATCATATCACGAGCTGGCAAAGCAGCAGGCTGCTCACTGGCTTCTCGGTTCGTATCGCTAAAGCGTTGCGTGACTTTATCATTTTCTAACAAGTCATCCGCAATGACCTGGAAAAGCTCAGATTGATCCGGAGCTCTAAACCCAATTGAATAGTTTAGGCATTCACTGAGGGATTCTCCTTTGTGTGGAAAACCCGGTGGTATATATAAAACATCACCAGAATTTAAAACCACATCGATAATCGGCTCAAATTCATCGGTTTGTTGTAATTTAGGGTGAGGGTAAAAACGGCTAGAGTGTTTGGGTTTTGCGCCAACTTGCCAGCGACGCTGACCTTTGCCTTGGACAATAAAAACATCATATTGATCGATATGTGCACCCACACCGGCACCAGGCTGTGAAAAACTGACTAATAAATCATCCATGCGCCAATGCGGAATAAAATTAAACGCATTCATTAGTAAAGATGCTTCCTCAATATGCGCATCAACCCCTTGCACCATTAATGTCCATGCACCTTGGCATACGTCATCAAACTCTGTAAATGGCCCTTCAGTAACCGTCCATGCATCATTAAGATGGCTGATGATACGACTATCTATATCTTCTTCTTGCGCTAAGCCGGCAAGATCATGTTCATCTAGCGGATCGTCAAAATCAGGTAAAACATTCGTTAATACACAAGGTTGACGTTGCCAGTTTTCGGATAAAAACGACGTGATAGAAAATGCAGAAAGTTGATACATAAATAGCCTAATGATGAATTTGATACACGCAGGTATCACCAAAATCTCTCAGTTCCAAATGATGCTTTGAAACCTGGATCGGTAATGAATGATATTGAGCTGTATTATGGCATACATAGATAGCATTACTAGGCGTTGTGCCGAGTATTCTAGAACAGTGATCGACAATCCTCCCCCATATATCGAATTGGGATTGATTGATGCCTATATACCCAGCCATGATGTCTCCGCAAGTGATTGCATATTTGGTGGGATAGGAGAGTCGTTGTTGCAGAGCAATACTTAATGAGATAGCGTTATTTGCAGTCGAATTCTGTTCTGATAGTATCGTTGTATTCTGGCTAAAATAAGGTCCACAGAGCAGTAAACAGCCATCACCTAAATATTTTATAATTTTAGCATCATGTTTCGCTGCCGTGTCATCAAAAATAGCATAAATATTATGTAACATCGCTACACGTTGGCTATCGGTTAATGTGCTTGTATGTGCCACAAAACCAGCTATATCTATGAAGATAACAGCAACGTTGGCATACAGGGAGGTATGGGGGATTGGTATAGAAAGTGTCATCATCATCCTTAATTAAAAAGACGATGATGACCGATATTACTTAGTCTGACAACTGATCCACAAAGGCAATAGCTTGGCCAATGTAGTTTTGTGGTGACAATAGTTTGAGTTCTGCTTTGACTTGATCAGGTAATTCCAATCCATCAATAAACTCAGCCATGACTTGTGCATTGACTTTTTTACCACGAGTTAACTCTTTGAGTTTCTCGTAAGGTTTTTCAATGCCGTAACGACGCATTACGGTTTGAATAGGCTCAGCTAACAGTTCCCAGTTATTATCTAGTTCTGCCAATAAGCTGCCTTCGTTAACTTGCAGTTTGCTGATCCCTTTTAAGCTTGCTTGATAGGCAATCAAAGAATACCCGATGCCAACACCTAAATTACGCAGGACTGTGGAATCGGTTAAATCACGCTGCCAGCGAGATACAGGTAGTTTTGTCGCCAAATGAGCAAATAAGGCATTAGCAATACCTAAGTTACCTTCCGAGTTTTCAAAATCAATCGGATTAACTTTATGTGGCATGGTTGAAGAGCCAATTTCACCCGCAATGGTTTTTTGTTTGAAGTGACCTAAGGCAATGTAACCCCATACGTCACGGTCAAAATCGAGTAAAATAGTATTAAAACGGGCAATCGCATCAAACAATTCAGCAATATAATCATGCGGTTCGATTTGCGTAGTATATGCATTCCAGCTTAAACCTAAGCTAGTAACAAATTCTTCTGAAAGGGTATGCCAATCTATTTCTGGATACGCCGATAAATGAGCATTGTAGTTACCAACAGCACCGTTAAACTTACCTAAAATTTCGACATTGGCGATTTGGTCACGTTGACGTACAAGACGCATCATCACGTTGGCCATTTCTTTACCCATAGTAGTAGGAGAAGCTGGCTGACCATGAGTACGTGCCATCATTGGAATGGAACGATACTCGATAGCTAAGCGTTTTAATTCGCTAATCAACTTGTTTAAGTAAGGTAACAACACGTCATCACGTGCTTGTGCTAGCATTAAACCATGTGACAAGTTGTTGATGTCTTCAGAGGTACATGCAAAATGAATAAATTCATTCACTGCGTGTAGTTCAGGTAAATCAGCGACTTGTTCTTTTAAGAAATATTCAACCGCTTTAACATCGTGGTTAGTGGTCTTTTCAATGTCTTTTATGCGCTGTGCATCCGCTTCGCTGAAATTAGCAGCGATATTATCTAATAAGGCATTGGCTTCATCAGAAAATGGGGCAACTTCAGTAATGCCTGGAGTTTGTGCTAGCTTTTGTAACCAACGTACTTCGACGATAACACGGTATTTAAGTAATCCGAATTCAGAAAAATAAGGACGAAGTTCGGCTGTTTTACTGGCATAACGACCATCAACTGGCGATAAGGCCGTTAATAACGATAGATCCACAATAGGCTCCTAATAAGCATTAGTGTATTTGTTGTAACGCGAGTTTTGCGCTCTGTAAAATACGTTTTCGATTAAATAATATATGACGACGTTTGCCGCCCATTTGCCGCCACATCACGGCAGCACGTACACCTGCTAATAACAGTGCACGGACTTTGTGTTGATTACTTTCTGATTTTAAGTGTGTAGGGTTTCCTGAAATTTGGATCTTAGGTGCAAGAGGACTCACAATATCTACGTAAGTACTGGCGAGGGACTGCAAAATTTGGTTATGTTCAAATTCTACGTGCCCGAGTTGGCGTTGTACATTGGATATGCGCACGCCCAATTCGTTCAGGACTTTGGGTTTGGCTGCTAACTTGCGTTCAAGTCCAAGCATGCTAGCGATATATCGAGTAATTTCGGCATCTTTTGCGACCGCTTTATTACTCAGCTGTCCTTCCAGTCCAGTAAAGCCGACTTTGAGATTATTGAGTTGACCAAACACTTGTTGCGGTGTTTCTGGATCGGTCACACAAATACTAGAAATGCTGGCTTCAAAAGCTTGTTCATCACACCTGCCGGTTCGGGCAATTTGCTGAACCAATATTGCGGCTTGAACGACACCAGCTAACGCGAGTTGTTGTTCAATTTTAGGGTTTAATGTACTCATGTCCGAATGTAACTCTCGATAATGCCACCGCCTAAACAGACAGGGCCTTGATAAAATACTGCCGATTGGCCTGGAGTGACTGCTTTTTGTGGTTCATCAAACATGACTTGTACCGAGCCATCGCTATGAGGTGTCACGGTACAATCGATATCGGCTTGGCGATAACGAGTTTTAACTGTCATACGTGTGGCTTCAGTTAGCGCCTGACGACTAACCCAATCAAGTTGGTTGGCAATTAACCCATTGGAAAATAAACGTGGATGATTGGCACCTTGACCGACGATTAAGCGATTATTTGCCATATCTTTGTCGACAACATACCAAGGATCTTCACCATGGTCGCGTGAACCGCCAATGAGTAGTCCTTTGCGTTGACCTAACGTGTGATACATCAAGCCTTGGTGTTTGCCGATTTTTTCTCCCTCAAACGTATAAATATCGCCGGGTTGGGCAGGGAGATACTGACTTAAAAAATCTGTAAATTTTCGTTCACCAATAAAACAAATACCCGTAGAGTCTTTTTTGTCATGTGTTATTAACCCTTGTGCCTCTGCGATTTCACGCACAACCGGCTTATCTAAATGGCCGATAGGAAATAACGTTTTAGCAATGTGCTCATGGGACAAGGTATATAGGAAATAACTTTGATCTTTGTTTTGATCATGACCACGCAACATGCGCCATTGACCATCCACAAAATCACGTGAGACATAATGACCGGTCGCAATATAATCTGCACCGAGATCTTCGGCTGCGTACTCTAAGAAGGCTTTGAATTTAATTTCTTTGTTACACATGATATCAGGGTTCGGTGTGCGTCCTGCTTTGTATTCGGCTAAAAAATACTCAAATACATTATCCCAATACTCAGCAGCAAAGTTGATACTGTGTAAGGTGATCCCTAATTTATCGGCAACTGCTTGGGCATCAGCTAGATCTTGCGCGGCTGCACAGTATTCATCATTGTCATCTTCTTCCCAATTTTTCATGAACACGCCTTCAACCTGAAAGCCTTGTTGTTGCAATAAATAGGCTGATACAGATGAATCTACACCACCGGACATACCGACGATGACTTTAGTTTCTTGCGGATTAATATCACTAGGAAGAGGCATACTCAAAATCGATAATTCTCGTGTGTAAAGTAGAAAGAAAAAGTGCAAAGGAATAACGCATAATATTATATCAATCCTTGGCGTTGCTTTCACCTGAAATTACATATTCTCCATTGGCAATTCCATCAAGACACCAATTACCGATCCGATAACGGATTAATCGCAGGGTAGGGAAACCAACATGAGCGGTCATTCTTCTAACTTGGCGATTGCGACCTTCAGTAATAGTGATGCTCAGCCAGGATGTTGGGATATTGGCTCGTTCACGTATGGGTGGATTGCGCGGCCAAATAGCAGGCTCGGCGATCCGTGCGATTTTTGCGGGGGCTGTCATCCCATCTTTTAATGCAACGCCTTGCGTTAATGCTTTAATAGCGGCATCCGTAATTGTACCTTCTACTTGCGCCCAATAAGTCTTGGCGGTTTTTTTCGAAGGATGGGCGAGTTGATGTTGCAGGGCACCGTCATTTGTCAAAAGCAATAGACCTTCACTATCTCTGTCTAAGCGACCCGCAGCATACACATCTGGGATATCAATGAAATCCTTGAGAGTTTGGCGACCTTGTTCATCAGTAAATTGTGTCAACACATCAAACGGTTTATTAAATAAGACTATTTTGCGGTCTTTAACTGAGGATTTTGGTGTTTTAGCGGTTTTGTTGGTGCGTTTGAAAGGTTTGTTCATGATGCTTAGCTATCCAAATTATTCGGTATAGGATAACGTAAAGCGGGCGGATGTTGAAAGAATATATCGAACATGTAAAAAAAGCAGAGTATGAAATTAATCAATAAAATCTGCTTTTTTTACACGCGAATGATTACTCATTACTAGCTTCCTAGCGATTATCGCTCCGCGTCTTGGTCAAATGCGATGTTCTCTGCATGTAAACCTTTAGGCCCTTGCGTAACATCATAGGTAACTGCCTGACCAGCCTTTAAAGAACGGTATCCTTCCATCTTGATTGTGGAATAATGAGCAAAAATATCTTCTCCGCCGTCCTCAGGAACGATAAATCCGAACCCCTTTGCGTTGTTGAACCACTTAACTTTACCAATTGCCATACTACTATTTCCTTTGAACCTTGATCTGTGATGATAAAACCCCAGTATAATTACTATGTTAATTGCTTTTACACAGCGGGGAGTGATGAATGGACGACTCAACACAAACATCTACACTTAAAGGTAGATATTGGGCGGTCGATCTGTCAAGGTAGACAGAGATAAATAATTAATGAAATAATCGGGTAAACCCGCATTTAGGTTCTATATTTAAGTTATGAGTAAAGAAAATACCACTATAATTGAAGGCGATAAGCTCAAAGAGTCTTTGCAAAAGAAAACTCAGCCGCCGCCTATGTATAAAGTAATGCTAAACAATGACGACTATACGCCGATGGAGTTTGTAATAGATGTGTTGTGTCGTTTTTTTAACATGGATGGTGACAAAGCAAACCAGATAATGTTAACGGTCCATTATCGTGGAAAAGCAGTCTGTGGAGTGTTTACCGCTGAAATTGCAGAAACGAAAGTGATGCAAGTTAACCAATATGCGCGTAAGCATCAACACCCTCTGCTATGTTCGATGGAACAAGCTTAATTTTCCGACCTTTGAGGTTCATTATATATGTTGAATAAAGATTTAGAACAAACGTTAAACGAAGCATTCATATTTGCGCGCCAGAATAAGCATGAATTTATGACCGTTGAACATTTGTTGTTGGCGCTACTTGATAATAGTGCAGCGCTTGAAGCACTTAAAGCCTGTAACTCAGATATTGATGCTATCAAAAAAGAACTAACAGATTTTGTTAAAGACACGACGCCTTTAATGTTAGAAGATCCTGAAAATGAACGTGAAACTCAGCCAACGTTAGGCTTTCAACGCGTATTACAACGTGCTGTATTCCATGTTCAATCATCCGGTAAAGGGGAAGTGACGGGTGCGAATGTCCTTGTCGCTATTTTCAGTGAGCAAGAGTCACAAGCGGTATATATTTTGAAAAAATCAGACGTGACGCGTCTAGATGTGGTTAACTTTATTTCGCATGGTGTGAGTAAACTTGACGATGAGACGGCACCTCAGCATGAAGCCCAACCTGAAACGGGAGAAGGCGATGAAAATGCATCGATGCTAAGTAAATATACGACCAATTTAAATATTTCTTCCAAAGAAGGTAAAATTGATCCATTAATTGGCCGTGATCAAGAAGTCGAACGCACTATTCAAATTTTATGTCGTCGTCGTAAAAATAATCCTTTATTAGTTGGTGAAGCCGGTGTCGGTAAAACCGCTATAGCTGAAGGCTTGGCTTATCGCATCGTCAATGATGACGTACCAGATGTAATCGCTCCTTGTACAGTGTATTCCTTAGATCTTGGCGGGTTATTAGCAGGAACCAAATATCGTGGTGATTTCGAAAAACGCCTCAAAGGTATTTTAAAAGAGTTAAGCCGCGATCCTGATGCGATTTTGTTTATTGATGAAATTCACACTATTATTGGTGCGGGTGCTGCTTCAGGCGGTGTCATGGATGCGTCAAACTTACTTAAGCCTAAATTATCCAGCGGTGAATTGCGTTGTGTTGGCTCCACCACTTATCAAGAATATCAGTCAATTTTTGAAAAAGATCGTGCGCTTGCACGTCGCTTCCAAAAAGTCGACATCGTAGAGCCGAGTGTTGCTGATACAACCAAAATATTAATGGGCTTAAAATCACGTTATGAAGAGCATCATAAAGTGAAGTATACGAATAAGGCGATTCAAGCTGCTGCAGAGCTAGCTGCCAAATATATCAATGAGCGTCAACTACCGGATAAAGCGATTGACGTTATTGATGAAGCCGGTGCATCACGTCGCTTATTACCAGAAAGTGAGCGTACAGAAACTATCAGTGAACTCGATATTGAAAAAGTCATCGCCAAAATCGCACGTATCCCTGAGAAGTCGGTATCGGCTTCAGATATGGAAGTACTGAAAAACTTAGGGCGTAACCTTAAGATGGTGGTATTCGGTCAAGACAAAGCGATTGAAACGTTAACAGACGCTATTCATTTGTCTCGTTCTGGTTTAGGTACCGAAACTAAACCGATTGGTAGTTTCTTATTTGCAGGCCCTACTGGAGTTGGTAAAACGGAAGTCACCGCGCAACTGGCTAAGATTATGGGCGTTGAGTTAGTACGCTTTGATATGTCCGAATATATGGAACGTCATGCTGTATCACGCTTAATTGGTGCGCCTCCAGGTTATGTTGGATTTGATCAAGGTGGTCTGTTAACCGACGCGGTTATCAAAAATCCTTATTCAGTTGTACTGTTAGATGAGATTGAGAAAGCACACAGTGATGTGTATAACATCCTGTTGCAAGTGATGGATCATGGTACGTTAACCGATAACAATGGTCGTAAAGTTGACTTCAGAAACGTGGTATTAGTCATGACGACTAACGCTGGCGTGCAAGAAACGGTACGAAAATCAATTGGCTTTAAGCAACAAGATCATTCTCATGACGCGTTGGCACAAATCAATAAGATCTTTTCACCTGAATTTAGAAACCGGTTGGATGCCATTATCTGGTTTAATCATTTAGAGAAAGATGTGATATTACAAGTAGTTGATAAATTTTTGATTGAACTGGAAGCACAGCTAGATGCTAAGAGTGTGTCTCTTGAGGTTTCCCCAGAAGCACGGAATTGGTTAGCAGATAAAGGCTATGACAAGTCGATGGGGGCACGTCCAATGTCGCGCTTGATCCAAGAGAAAGTGAAAAAAGAATTGGCCAATGAACTCTTATTTGGCTCGCTTTCAGCAGGTGGCAGTGTGAAAATTATCCTTAAAGACGATAAGCTTGATTTTACTTATGCGTCGACTGAATTGCCGAATGAAGTCAGCACTGTTGAAAAATAGTGCTTGGTTGAGGTAAATAACAGATATTAAAAAACCGACGTAAATGTCGGTTTTTTTGTGTTTGCAGTTTACTCCAAACACATAGCTATCTATTCACTTTTCTGAACATCTATACGCTCTGTCATCCGTTAAGAAAATCCGAGTGACAGGCAAGTTAATTAAAAATTAACGAGCACGATAGATGATACGGCCTTTAGATAGATCGTAAGGGGTGATCTCAACAGTGACTTTATCGCCTGTTAAAATACGGATATAGTTTTTACGCATTTTACCTGAAATATGTGCAGTCACAACGTGACCGTTTTCAAGTTCTACACGGAACATCGTGTTAGGCAGTGTATCTAACACTGTACCTTCCATTTCAATACAATCTTCTTTTGCCATTTTTCGGGAAATACCTTTAATGATGCTAATTTGACGCGCAGACAATACAGAATTACGGACTAAGTGTAAAGGAATACCTACTATTTTTTCGTAATTATACCCAAAACTCGCCATTGAAGCGCTGATTTGGTGAAAATGCATTTTTATAGTTCATTTTTCGACATTCATCAATTTGATAACCAAGGTACAGATAAGGTAAATTAAAGGTCTGACAAAATTCAATTTGTTGTAAAATCATAAATGTCCCGAGTGAGCGGGGTGCTATATGCGGGTTAAAAAATGTATAGAATGCGGAAAACCCACTTTCAGTTTTATCGGTTACAGCAACAGCAATCACTTCATCGCCGAGTTTAGCTTCTAGCAGCAACGGACTTTGCCATTGGGAATGAATAAAATCATTAAATTGCTTTTCTTCAGGCGGGTACATCGAGCCGTCTTGATGCCGTTCAGAAATATAATCATTATACAAAGAATAGTAATTGTCACGTTGCGCAATAAAATAGTCAGAACCATACTCCACCATTCGGCAGGTGACATCGGAGTTTTTGTTGAGAATACGTTTTTGGCTCTTACTAGCCTTGAAATGTTCGACTTGCACTCTGATCGATTCGCACTTGTTGCACTGGGCACAATGAGGACGATATATCTGGTCACCACTGCGACGAAATCCCGCTTGAATCAGTTTTGAATAGCTTTGTGCATGTTGCTCTTGTTCAGGAATATACACCAGTAGCTGTTCTTGGCGGTCAGGCAAATAACTACAAGAAAACGGTTGCGTGACACCAAATTTCACAATTTCACTTCCTGTGGAGACCACATGGATTGGGCCGAAGGTAGAGCAATAGCTAACTGTAATTTTTCTAAATATAATTCACGAGAGACTTCAATAACACCCATAGATGCTAAATAAGGGTTTTGTAACTGACAATCGATAAATAAGCCGTTATGTTGTTTCATATGTTGTACTAGGCTGATGAAAGCCAATTTGGATGTATTCGGCTCGGTATGAAACATGGATTCGCCACAAAAGACACCGCCAATGCTGACGCCATACAAGCCACCGACGAGTTGACCTGATTCATTCCAAATCTCAATTGAGTGTGCATGACGAGCTCGATGTAGCTCTATATAGGCCTCTATCATCGCCTGAGTGATCCAAATCCCATTATGTTGGATTGTGCCATCTTCAGTAAGAATCGGTCCTCTGGGGATGGTAGCACAAGCTTGAATAACATCGACAAAGGCATGATTAATCGTAATCGTGTGCGTCGAATGTTTAAGCCATTTTTTGGTGGTTTTGCTAATGTATAATTCATCAAGGGGAAGCACGCCCCGTGGATCGGGCGACCACCATAAAATGGGTTCATCGGCACTAAACCAAGGAAATATCCCTTTAGCGTAAGCGCTTGTTAACCGTTTTACCGATAAATCCCCACCAAAAGCAAGCAACCCATTGGGCTCAACCAGTGCCTGTAAAGGATCTGGAAAATCAGTGGAGTAATGTGCAAGCTCAGGTAGAGTAATCATATTGGTCCATTAAAAAAGCGAGCTGGGTGCTCGCTTTGTTGGGTTACTCTAGCGCGTCTAAGTATTTTTCAGCATCTAGGGCGGCCATACAACCGGTACCTGCAGAAGTAATTGCTTGGCGATAAATATGATCAGATACATCACCAGCAGCAAAAATACCTTCTACGCTAGTTTGAGTTGCATTTCCGGCAGTGCCTGATTTGACAGTAATATAACCATCCTTCATGTCCAGTTCACCCTCGAAAATATCAGTATTGGGTTTGTGTCCAATGGCCACAAATAAACCCATTACTTCGATATCTTCTTTTGCACCAGTATCCGTATCGGCAACTCGAATATGTGTCACGCCCATTTCATCACCTAATACTTCGTCTAAAGTACGGTTATAGTGTAATACGACGTTACCATTTTTGGCTTTTTCCATTAAACGGTCAGCGAGGATTTTTTCACTTCGGAAACTATCACGACGGTGAATAACGTGCACTTCTGAGGCAATGTTAGATAAGTATAACGCTTCCTCTACTGCTGTGTTACCACCACCAATGACGGCTACTTTTTGATTACGATAGAAGAAACCGTCACAAGTTGCACATGCTGAAACGCCTTTGCCTTGGAATGCCGTTTCTGATTCTAAGCCTAAGTATTTGGCGGATGCGCCAGTACAAATGATAAGTGCATCACAGGTGTAAGTACCGTTATCGCCAGTTAACGTGAAAGGACGCTTAGAAAAATCAGTTTTATTAATATGGTCAAAGATGATTTCAGTGTCGAATTTTTCAGCATGCTGTTGCATTCTAACCATCAAATCAGGACCCGTTAATCCTTCAGGATCACCAGGCCAGTTTTCTACCTCAGTTGTTGTGGTTAATTGACCACCTTGTTGAATGCCGGTAAGCAAAACTGGATTGAGGTTAGCACGAGCCGCATAGACAGCAGCTGAATAACCCGCAGGGCCAGAACCTAAGATAAGCAATTTGACGTGTCTATTTTCAGACATTGAAAACTCCAATAAGACCAATATCGGCCGATAAAATTTAAAAGATGCAATGTATATAGTGCCATTGAACGTTTATTCAAGGCAATACATTGTGTGCAAAGTACATTTATTAAAATAAATACCAATTAAGTGACGTGTATATTACCTAACTCACGAATTATTTAGTATAGTTAAGGTGTGTAAACTAAAGATTAAGGATCGTTGATGTCATTATCTATTGCCACTATGGTGAAGGATGGAGACGACTACATGAAAACATGGCCTCTAAAAAAAGAGCTATACAGCATGTTTCCAGAATGTCGTGTGATCAATGCCACCAAATTTGCGATTAAAGTGTTACCTGCTTTAGGTATTTTTACGATTATTTTATTAATCAATAATCACTCAATGACGTATTTACCTCAAGCGATCGCTATGGGCGGTATGTTTTTTATTATTCCATTGCAAGGAATAATTTGGCTTGGGCATCGTTCAAATCAAGAGTTACCTCCGAGTCTGCGTGCTTGGTACAGTGACATTTTACATAAAATGCAACAACAGGGTTGTCATATCTCCCCATCTAACAAAGCGCCTCGTTATATAGAGCTAGCGAAGTTATTAAAAATGGCATTTGATGATTTGGATAAAGCATTTACAGAGCGCTGGTTCTAATCGGCTTTCAACCACGCTACTTAGCCCTCTTGTAACCCATTTTGTGAAAGGGTCTCACCACATACTTTGCAGCGATATGACTGCAAACCTTTACGCACGCGGTTATGCCTAATCATCGATAAAGGCACAATTCCGCATTGGCACATGTAATCAATTTGGCGAACGCGACGTAAATGCTCACAGGGTAAGTGGTGTTTGGTTGTCGGGCTAAGTTGATAGATCTGACGCATAATTGATTGCCATTCTTTACCGTGTGGCTTGACCCGTCCAAATAACGTAAAACAAATCAAATGTGCAATCTCATGTGGGATCACATCACTCATATAATATTTTGGATGTTGTTCAAAGAGTACATGATTTAAATAGATTTCATTGCTTTGTAGCTTGGCATAACCGGCATTGGTACCCCGATGAAACCAATGTAGCTGAGGCACAACAAAGCGACGATTATAGAATTGTCGAGCTAAGGTAATACATTGCTCTATTTGTTCGTTAACTTGTTGCTCAGTAACTTGCACAGTACTTTTATCGCTTCTATTTAATTTATCCTATGATATAAAAAAAACGCCCAGAGCGTAACCGCAACTGAGCGTTAATAACGATGATTCGTTATATGATTTACAACTTACAATTTACATTCCAAACACAATGCATAGGTCGCTTTAGGATCGTTTAAGCGAGTAATCCCATCAATGTCTCGCACAACAGAACGGATCATACCGATCAATGGGCTGGTAGATTGTTGTATTTGTGTCTCAACTAACCATACCGCAGTATTGTTCAATAACTCTTGAATGAACAACTCTTTTGGCGATAAAGTGCGTTGAATATAAGTGACTTCATAGTTATCTAGTTCAGCTAACTCTGCTGCAGCAGCAAGGGCTTCTTTCATTGTACCTAACTGATCGACTAAGCCTAATTCTAATGCGGTAGAACCAATCCAAACTCTACCTTGAGCAATTGAATCGACTTGCTCTAACGTCATATTACGATTATCAGCAACGAGCGTGATGAACTTTTCATAACCGCGCTCAATGCTACGTTGAATCAAGTTGCCCAGGCTATCGGGTAAGGTTTTAGACGGAGAAGTGAAACCAAACTCTGTGGTTTGCACACCATCAGTATACACGCCTAGATAAGCTAACGACTCTTCATACGTCATGAGCATCCCAAAGATCCCAATAGAACCCGTAATTGTGCTTGGAGATGCAATTATTTTATCTGCACTTGCTGAAATCCAATATCCACCTGATGCAGCGTAAGTCCCCATTAAAGCAACGACAGGTTTACCTGCTAGTTGCAGTTCTTCAACTTCTTGGCGAATAATTTCAGATGCAAATGCGCTACCTCCTGGAGAGTCAACATGCAGAACAACCGCTTTAACGTTATCATCCAAGCGCGCTTTACGTAGTAGGCGAGAAGTTGAATCCCCACCTATAGCGCCTGCCGACTGGGTACCATCTAAAATAGTGCCTTTAGCAACGACTACTGCGATGGCATCGCCTTTGGTTTTTTTCGGGAATGGGCGGTTGATGACTTTCATGTAACGATCGTAAGTAATGCCTTTATAGCCTTTACCGTTTTCACTTTCACCGACTAATGCGAACATTTCTTGGCGCATCGCTTCACGGGTTTTTAATTCATCGACCCAACCGTTTTGCAGTGCATATAACGCTAAGTCACCATTGGCTGCTTCAAACTTAGGCATGAAGTTGGCGACGGTTTCATCAAAATCAGTAATTTCGATACCACGAGCGGTCGCAACATCTGTTTTATATTGAGTCCAGTAAGCAGATAACCACGCCTCATTGGCTTCTTTGGCTGCATCAGACATATCATTGCGTAGATAAGGTTCGATCGCCGATTTAAAAGTACCGACTTTAAATACATGTGTTTTGACTTTTAATTTTTCAATTGCGTCTTTATAGTACATACGGTTACGCGAATAACCATCAAACAACATGCCACCTTCAGGGTTGAGGTAAACCTTGTCCGCATGAGCCGCTAAATAATATTGACTTTGCGAATAATAATCACCCATGGCAATAACCGGTTTTTCCGAGGTTTTAAAATCTTCAATCGCATCGGCAACTGTGCGCAGTTTGTCCAAACCACCCCCGCTAAAACGACCTAAATCTAACACCAATGCTGCAATCCGTTTATCTTGTTTTGCGTTTTCGAGTGCTTTTACCACATTACGCACTAAAATTTCTCTAGGCATATCACTACCACCGAACGCTTCAGAGGCAAATTCATCAAACGGATCAGAGTGTTGTTTTTCAATCACCAATGCGCCGTTAAGTTTAAGAACAAAGGCACCGCCTTTTGGGACTTTGATTTCGTCATCACCAGAAGTGGCGATACTAATAATAATGATAATTAACAGCCCAATAAAAATCACGTTGAAAAACAACTTACGACTAAAATTAAGCACATTCCATAATCCTACGAATAAGGATTTGGTAAATGAAGAATTTGCTGCCATGCAGTACACCTAAAATGTTAATAGAACCTACACTCTAACTAATCAGGCGCAATCTGCCACCGCTAATTTGTAATTTTTTGTAACACTCTCGATATATTTGTTTTTCGGATAAATAATTAAGGAGTATACTGAGCAATAAGCAGTAACAAAGCGTACTGTATACTATCTACAAATGACTCAATGCTTGAAGGAACCATTATGGATGCATTAACGTTATTATTAACTCGACATTCCCAGCCTAGATTAACCGCTCCAGCCCCTGCGGATGAAGCACTAGAAAATATTAAACAAGCGGCTTTACGCGCACCCGATCATGCTTGTTTAAAGCCTTGGAAATTTATCGTTTGTACCGGTAAAGGTCTAGATAAATTAGGTGATATATTACAAGATTCAGCGATTTCTTCTGATAAAGAACAAGTCAGTATTGACCGTGCGTTGCAGTTACCACATCGCGCACCTATGGTGATCATTGCCATTAATCAATACAAACAACACGATAAAGTGCCGAAAGAAGAACAAATAGCGGCGACAGCATGTGCTGTTCAATCTATGCAGATGGCTGCTTTAGTACAAGGTTTTGCTGGGATTTGGCGCACCGGTAGTTATGCCCAATGCCCCTATGTAAAACAATCTCTTGAACTTAACGAAGATGATGAAATCGTAGGTTTTTTATATTTAGGAACCAGTAGCATGAAAGCGTTACCTAAACCAGTCATTGATAGTGATGCTTATTTTACCCACTGGACATAAGATATTGATGAATGGTGCCGTTTAACAATTAAACGGCACCGTCAGTGCTTTACTTTTCAATTTTGAAATATAAACCGGCGTTGTCTATCAACCGTTTAATTAATGCTTCACCCATCGCTGGGGCAGGGGTATAAATACCGCCGAGTGTCGCTAAATCATCAAACGCAAGACACATTGCGCTTTCTGTTAGCATTTTCGACGTCGACCCGTAACCGGGGTCTAAATGCCCACCAACGCTCGCGATAACCTGTTTTTCATTTTCTTCTGCAATAAACATAATATCGTAATTGCCGTTTTCGCGTTCTTCTTTGCTCGGACCTTCGCCAGGTTTGGGTGCATCTTTGCCTGCAAGTGATTTGTCATTTGCGACAAAATTCGCCATTTTTTCACCTTGCTCACCGGGTCCGGTCAAGATCATTTCATCATAGACAAAGTCTTTGCCATACAAATGATCGAGTAGCGCATTGGAACGATGGATGTTTTTGGTGTTAATTGTCGCCATAATAAATGGAGCAGACCAGCTATTTAGTGCTTCATCAAAATAAGGCTGATTGCCAGCAGGTTGTTCGGGTCCAGTAAAGCCGTTTGCTAATGCAAAAGGGTTCACTAAATATTCCATGATCTTAGGATCATTCGCCGCAGCGACCATGGTCGCTTTCAAGCTTGCCGCTGTACCACCTGAAAACTTACCGTTCATCGCTCGCACTCGACATTTCACGCGTGAGAATGTATGCCCAGTGTGTTGTTGAATATGCTCTTGTAAGAAAAACACCCCCAAATCAAAAGGGATGGAATCAAAGCCGCAAGAAAACACAATACGCGCACCCGATGCTTCTGCTTTAGTCTGTAGAGCATCGATTTTTTGGCGCATCCATGACGGCTCTCCACATAGATCCACATAGTCAGTACCTAGTTCAGCACACAGACTAACTAATGTATCACCATAAAGTTGATAAGGACCAACAGTAGTAATGACGACTTTGGTTTGTTGTACGAGTTCACGCAGAGCAGCTTCATCTTGGCTATCAGCAATGATTATAGGGAGTGTTTCGGATAATCCGAGTTGTGACTTGATAAGATTGAGTTTATCAGCTGAACGGCCAGCTATAGCCCATTTTACATCAGTATTTGCATATTGGGCATGCATATACTCGGCGACAAGTTGTCCAGTAAAACCGGTTGCGCCATAAATGACTATATCGAGAGGTTTTTCGCTAGATAGGGAATAGGGCATATCGTGATCCTTGTTATTATTATCTATTACTAGTATGTAATAGTAGTTGACTTGTTAAATAATTGTTACTTAACAAGTCAACTATAAGGTCACTTTTATAGCAAGCTATTTTTTACTAATTAACTGATGGTAACAATTTTACACGTGTTAGTTGCACCGACGGTTTCCATTTGATCACCATAAGTGAAGATTATTTGGTCACCAGACTCTAATAATCCTTCATTTTTCAAATGTTCAACGACATCAGCGGTAACTTGACCAGGCTTAGATACGGTTGAATCAAAATACAATGGTGTCACACCACGGTACAACGCCATCATGTTTAGGGTATCGGTATGACGAGATAAACCAATAATTGGCAATGAAGTCGTAATTCGAGACATCAATTTAACACTTGAGCTGGATTCGGTTAAGCCCACAATCGCTTTAATTGATTTGTAATGATTCGCGGCATAAACGGCTGCCATCGCAGTTGTCTCGCTGATACTTTGAAATGTTTCTTCTAAACGATGGTTAGACACATTGACACTTGGGTGTAATTCAGCACCGACACATACACGCGCCATTGCTTGTACCGTTTCGATAGGAAACTTACCTGCAGCGGTTTCGGCTGATAACATTACCGCATCAGTTCCATCAAGTACGGCATTGGCTACATCCATGACTTCTGCTCGAGTGGGTAATGGTGCTTCAATCATTGATTCCATCATTTGCGTTGCAGTAATAACGATTTTGTTTAACTGACGCGAACGAGCGATGAGCTTTTTCTGAACGCCCACTAATTCAGCATCGCCAATTTCAACACCTAAATCACCGCGAGCTACCATTACGGCGTCTGATGCTAAAATGATATCGTCAATGGCTGCATCAGTGGCGACTGTTTCAGCACGTTCAACTTTGGCACAAATTTTTGCAAAACAACCTGCCGCTTCAGCAAGTTCACGAGCATAATCTAAGTCTGCACCATTACGTGGAAAGCTTACCGCTAGATAATCAACACCAATTGCTGCTGCTGTTTTGATATCTTCTTTGTCTTTATCTGTTAATGCAGCTGCTGACAAACCACCACCTTGGCGGTTGATCCCTTTGTTGTTGGACAATTTACCTGCAACGCTGACTGTCGTATGAATTTTACTACCTTCAACGCTATCAACGATTAATTGTACTCGACCATCATCAAGTAATAAGACGTCAGCAGGATTAACGTCTTGTGGTAGCGCTTTATAATCGATACCCACGCTGTCTTGATTACCTGTTTCTTTGTCTTGAGCTGCATCTAAGGTGAATTTGTCGCCTAAAGATAAATAGATAGGGCCTTCTGCAAATTTAGATACGCGAATTTTGGGGCCTTGAAGATCACCTAATATACCAACATAAGTATTTAGTTTTTTGGCAACGGCACGCACTCGCAATGCGCGTTGAATATGGTCATCAGCAGTACCATGTGAAAAATTCATACGTACAACATTAGCGCCCGCTGCGATCAGTTTTTCGAGCATCTCTGTACTATCGGTTGCTGGACCTAAAGTGGCTAATATTTTGGTTCTACGTGGGGATGTCATATTTTTCCTTGAGCATTTGTTATGCTGATTATATTACGTTTGCTGGTAATGATGTCGTAATTATATTACAAAAAAATGAAAACTTCTCAATTAATGTGTAAAAATTACGTAATAATATTTCATTGTTTTTTTATTGTTAGCATGTCTAAATATTGGCTAGTTAAGCGAAAAACGTGAATCTTTAAGCGATTCTTTGACTCGTTTTAAGTTTTCTCTGAACTTGTTGCCACGACGTAAGGTAAAGCCTGTAGCCAAAATATCAATTAAGGTTAGCTGCGCGATACGTGATGCCATTGGCATATACATATCCGTATCTTCTGGTACATCAAGTGATAATACATAGTTACTTTCACGACCTAAAGGACTATCAGCCGCTGTAATACCGACAACAATCGCATCATTAGCACGCGCCATCTGAGCGATTTCGACCAATGATTTGGTTCGTCCAGTATGTGAAATAAGGACAATGACATCCCCTTCGGTACTGTTCATTGTCGACATACGTTGCATTACAATATCTTCAAAATAGACCACTGGAACATTAAAACGGAAGAATTTGTTTAACGCATCATGGGCGACAGATGCCGAAGATCCAAGACCAAAAAATGAGATTTTTTTAGCCTGAGTAAGCAAGTCAACAACACGGTTAATCGTACTAATATCAACCGACTGTTTTGCGATATCTAAGGCTGCCATTGTGGATTCAAAGATTTTATTGGTGTATTCCTCGGGGCCATCATTTTCGTCAACATTGCGGTTAACATAAGGCGTACCTTGAGCAAGACTTTGTGCTAAGTGTAATTTAAAATCAGGGAATCCTTTGGTATCTAAACGTCGACAAAAGCGATTGACGGTAGGTTCACTGACACCAGAGAGATTGGCCAACGTTGCAATACTTGAATGTATAGCGGTTTGCGGGTTAGCGAGGATCGCTTCAGCGACTTTCTTTTCAGATTTGCTGAATAGTTCTGAATTGCGCGTTATTTTATCTAAAATGTTCATCTACTTCACTCTTGATGATGTGCTGCTGCTGATGTGCTGCAATGTCACAAATGGCTCACAAAAAATCATGTATTACTATGGTAGTCCTATTCTTACTGAGGACTTTTTGCTCAGTATACGCTTATTTTTGTAGTTCATTACATAAAATCTTATCAAAAAACACGTTTTTCGATATTTTTTAACATTAATAACGAACTTAAGTTGTAATTTTACTACAAAATTGAGTAAACTCTGCGTTATCATCTGAAAAGTACTATGATATAGCATGATTATTTTCTTTAACTATAAGGTCCTTGTCCGTGTTAAATACATCTTTTGAACCCGTAGACTTCGTGTTGTTTGGAACTGCTGGCGATTTAGCTCGTCGTAAATTATTGCCTTCATTATATCAACTCGAAAAAGCAGACCTAATGCATACCGATACTAAAATCATCGGTGTAGCGCGAGTTGAATCTTCGATTTCTGAGTATCAGCAAACCGTTAAGGACAACATCGAAAAATTTACTAAAGAATCTGTGTGTGAAACCACATGGGCGCGCTTTTGTAGCAAACTCGATTATGTGAAAATCGATATGAAGAGTCCGGAAGATTACTCTGGATTGTCAGAGCATGTTAATGAAGACCGGATTATGGTCTGTTATTTTGCAACGCCGCCGGCTATTTATGGAGATATATGTAAAGGTCTTGCTGCTGCAGACATTATTGATGAATCTGTTCGTGTGGTATTAGAAAAACCAATCGGTCATGATTTAGCGTCGTCTAAATTAATCAATGAAGAAGTTGCCGAATACTTTAACGAAAATCAAATATACCGTATTGATCATTATTTAGGTAAAGAAACAGTACTAAATCTGATTGCGTTACGTTTTGCTAATTCTATTTTTGCTACTAACTGGGATCATAATTGTATTGACCATGTGCAAATTAGCGTTGCAGAATCAGTCGGTATTGAAGGGCGTTGGGGTTACTTTGACGACGCAGGACAAATGCGTGATATGGTGCAAAACCATTTATTACAAGTATTAAGTCTGGTCGCGATGGAGCCACCGACGACATTAGACGCCGATAGTATCCGCGATGAAAAACTCAAGGTTCTAAAAGCACTGCGTCCAATTAATAAATCTAATTACCAACAATCAACCGTACGTGGTCAATATATTGGTGGGTTTGTGAATGGGGTAGAAGTGCCTGGATACTTAGACGAGCCGGATGCGAATGAACGTTCTAAAACAGAAACATTTGTCGCAATTAAAGCTCAAATCGATAACTGGCGCTGGGCTGGTGTGCCATTTTATCTAAGAACCGGTAAGCGTATGCCTGCAAAGACGTCAGAAGTTGTCATTTATTTCAAACGTCAACCACACAATTTATTTGGCGATAGTTTCGCTAATTTACCACCCAATAAGTTGGTTATCCGTTTACAGCCTGATGAAGGTGTTGAAGTCACGGTTATGAATAAAGTCCCTGGTTTGACTACCAGCGGTTCGATGGATTTACAAAAATCAAACCTAAACCTGAGTTTCTCAGAAGCTTTCCAAGGTGAGCGTATTCCTGATGCTTATGAAAAACTATTACTAGAAGTCATGCTAGGCAACCAAGCATTATTCGTTCGTCGTGACGAAATTGAACAAGCATGGTCTTGGGTTGATTCAATTATCTCAGCTTGGGACAGCAGTAGTGAGCCTCCAGAGCCATATCAAGCTGGTACATGGGGACCAGTAGAATCAATAGGATTACTTGCTAAAGAAGGACGCGCTTGGTATCAGTCCAAAGCAGTAAAATAAGGAATAACAATGTCATTACAAACACATGAATTTGCTTCAACAGAAGCCTTAAACGAAGAATTTGCGACTAAAATAATCGCTATCCTACAGATTGCAATAGCTGAAAAAGGTCAAGCTAGTCTGATAGTTAGTGGTGGCAATACGCCAAAGCCATTGTTTGCTGCGTTATCTCAAGCAGATTTAGATTGGTCTAAAGTGGTGATCAGTTTGGCTGATGATCGCTGGGTAGATACCAATGATGCTGCAAGTAATGACAAACTAGTCCGTGAACATTTATTAGTCGGTAACGCGGCAGCGGCGACATTTATCAGTCTAAAGCATGATTTTGCAGACGCTAACGACGCTGTATCAGCCTGTGAAGCCGCGCTAAGTAATGTAAAAATGCCGTTTGATGTATTGATTTTAGGGATGGGCGAAGATGGTCATACTGCCTCTTTGTTCCCTTGTTCAAAAGAATTACAAGCCGGCTTAGAGCTAAATTCAGGTAAAAAATACATCGCTGTGCAACCAACAACTGCGCCACATCAACGTATGTCGTTAACATTGCCAGCGTTATTGGCCTCTAGCCATATTTTCTTGCATTTGACGGGGGCTGCGAAACAAGCAGTTGTTGCACAAGCACTTGCCAGTACCGAAACACAAATGCCAATCAAAGCGGTGCTTGATCGCGCCAATGTCCAACTTATGTGGGCACCATAGGATTTATTACCATGAATAGTTTAATTAATGAAGTTACTCAACGCATTATCGAACGTAGTGTCAAAACTCGTGCAGATTACTTAGCTAAAATAGAAGCCGCGCGCATTCATGGCCCACACCGTGGTTCGCTTTCTTGTGGTAATTTAGCGCATGGTTTTGCTGCTTGTGGTAAAGCCGATAAGCAAGATTTAACCAGTATGGTTAAAGCAAATGTCGCCATTGTCTCTTCATATAACGATATGTTATCTGCGCACCAACCTTACGAAGCCTACCCAGCCATTTTAAAAGAAGCGATTAGTCAAGTTGGTTCCGTGGCGCAATTTGCAGGTGGCGTACCAGCCATGTGTGATGGCGTAACACAAGGTAATGCAGGCATGGATTTAAGTTTGATGAGCCGTGATGTTATTGCGCTGTCTACAGCGATCGGTTTGTCCCACAACATGTTCGATTCAGCATTGATGCTAGGTATTTGTGACAAAATCGTTCCTGGATTATTACTTGGTGGCTTGAGTTTTGGTCATCTGCCAACCGTATTTGTCCCAGCTGGTCCAATGCCGTCGGGTTTACCAAATAAAGAAAAAGCTCGTGTACGCCAAGCTTATGCCGAAGGCAAAGCCGGTCGTGATGAGTTACTCAAAGCTGAGTCTGAATCGTATCATTCAGCGGGTACTTGTACTTTTTACGGTACCGCAAACTCAAACCAATTAGTCATTGAAATGATGGGCTTACACTTGCCTGGTTCGAGCTTTGTTAATCCAGGTACACCGTTGCGTGATGCATTAACCAAAGCGGCGGCAGTGCAAGCGACACGTATTACCGACTTAGGTGATAATTATGCACCTATCGGGCAAATTGTGGATGCCAAAGCTATCGTCAACGGTATTGTTGCACTATTAGCAACTGGCGGCTCAACCAACCATACTATGCACTTAGTCGCAGTTGCTCGAGCAGCCGGTTATATTGTTAACTGGGATGATTTCTCTGATTTATCTAAAGCTACGCCATTATTAACTCGTATTTATCCAAATGGTTCTGCGGATATTAACCACTTCACTGCTGCTGGCGGTATGGCGTTGTTATTCAAAGAATTATTAGACAACAAATTACTCCATAATGACGTTAAAACGATTTGTGGTGAAGGCCTTGACCAATATACCAAAGAACCAGTTATGCGCGATGGCGAATTAATGTGGGTTGATGGTCCAAAAGAGTCACTCGACAAAACTGTTGTCGCCACGGTAGCTGAACCGTTCAAACCCGATGGTGGTTTATCAGTATTAGAAGGGAACTTAGGGCGTGCGGTGATGAAGACCTCTGCGTTACGTAACCCGCATTGTACTTTTACAGCTCCAGCTGTTGTATTTGAGGACCAATTTGATTTGGATGATGCGTTTAAAGCGGGCGACCTTAACAAAGATTGTATCGTTGTCGTACGTTTCCAAGGACCTTCAGCAATTGGTATGCCGGAGTTACATCGTTTAACACCGCCGCTTGGTGTATTGCAAGATAAGGGCTTTAAAGTCGCATTAGTCACCGATGGCCGGATGTCTGGTGCGTCAGGTAAAGTCCCAGCAGCCATTCACTTAACACCTGAAGCTTATAAAGGTGGTTTGTTAGCGAAAGTACAAAATGATGATTTAATTCAAATAGATACTGTCACCGGCTCATTAACGTTATTAGTTGATGAAACTGAATTGGCACAACGCGAAAATAAACCTGCAGATTTAACTAAACATGCACAGGGTATGGGCCGTGAAATGTTTGCTTCAATGCGTTTAGCATTAACCGGAGCAGAAGAAGGCGCATGTGCATTATTCACACAACAAGGAAGCTTACATGACGCATAAACTCATCGCTGATATTGGCGGCACCAACGTGCGCTTTGCACAAGTGTCAGATACTGGTATCAGTCACATTGAAAAATATCTAGTGGCGGATTACCCGACCATTCAAGATGCGATTGAACAGTATTTTGCCAATAACGCAGAGTTTATGTTTAGTGCGGTGTGTTTAGCGATAGCTGCGCCGGCGAATGAAGATTTTGTCGATTTCTCTAACAATCATTGGTCATTTTCGCGTGCAGATTTACAGGCGGCACTTGGATTAACGCACTTATTTGTTATTAATGATTTTACCGCAGTCGCACACTCTTTACCGGTATTAAGCGATGAGCAAATTGTGCAAATTGGTTCTGGTAGTGTGAACCCTAAAGGCAACATAGCGGTCTTTGGCCCCGGTACTGGGTTAGGCGTTGAACATTTAACCTTAACGCAACAAGGCTGGCAAACATTGGACGGTGAGGGTGGTCACGTTGATTTTGCACCCGTCGATCTAACGCAAATGATTGTGTGGCAATATATTTATAAAAAGCTTGGTCGGGTTACTGCAGAAGAAGTCATGTCAGGTCGCGGTATCGTGAATATTTATGAAGCCTTGTGTGCGCATAATAATCAAGATGCGCAATTTGATGATGCAGCGGATATTACCGAAAAAGCATTAGCGGGTTCATGTGATATTTGTGTTGAAACCTTACATACTTTTTGTAATGCGATGGGGACATTTGCAGGTAATTTAGCGATTAATTTAGCGACAACCGGCGGCGTATTTATCGGGGGGGGCATTGCTGCTCGATTTATTGATTTTCTCAATGCTAGCAAATTCAGAGCGCGCTTTGAAGCCAAACCACCCATTCCGGGTTATGTAAAAAATATTCCAACTTTTATTATTAATGAGCCCGATCACGGGCTAATCGGTGCGGCAGCGTATCTTAACCAACAACTAAGGAGTGCGTCATAATGAGTAATAATTGGCAGCATACCGTCGAAGAAGTTTTCGCCACAAGTCCCATCGTGCCTGTATTAGTCATTCACGATTTAGCCCATGCGGTACCACTAGCTAAAGCATTAATTGCTGGCGGTATTAGTGTATTAGAAGTCACGTTGCGTACACCTGTAGCGCTAGATGTAATCAAATTGATTGCAACTGAGCTACCTGAAGCCATGATTGGTGCTGGTACGGTGACTAATGCTGAGCAATTACAAGCCGTTACTGATGCTGGTGCCAAATTTGCTATTAGTCCAGGCATGACTGCTGATTTGCTAAAAGCAGGTCAAGCAGGCACGATCCCATTGATCCCTGGTATTTCATCGACGTCTGATTTGATGAAAGGTAAAGATGCAGGTTATACACATCTTAAGTTTTTCCCAGCAGAAGCCGTGGGCGGTGTCAAAGCCATTAAATCAATCAGTGGTCCTTTCCCTGATATGGTATTTTGTCCTACTGGTGGTATTAGTCCGAGTAATTACCTGACTTATCTTGCGTTACCAAACATCCCTTGTGTGGGTGGTTCTTGGGTTGCGCCTGATGATATGGTACAAAATGGTGACTGGGATGGTATTACACGTCTAGCACGTGAAGCTGTTGCAGGGGCAGCGACAGTCGCTTAATTTTAGCAGAGATTTTAGCGCTGTCACGATTACGTTATAAAACAAAAGGCTTAATTGATTAAGCCTTTTGTTTTTGTTTATCTTAACACGTGTTAAGATACATTTTTTTAACATATCTAATTAATCCTTGTGAAAAATAAATCTCATACTCTTCGTTCAATTTCTGACACATTGCATGTTAGTACTGCAACGATTTCAAATGCCTTTAATCGTCCTGATCAATTATCTAAAGCAAAACGTGAAGAGATCTTAGCAGCATGTCAACAATTAGGTTATTTCGGCCCCAATAAAGCCGCTCAATCGTTACGCCGTGGTCGCTCTGGTATTATCGCCTTGGTACTGGCTGATAGTATTGATTACATGGTTAGTGATCCGGTTGCTTCTTCATTTATTCGTGGGGTTTCTGAGATCCTTAAAACGCACAAATCACATTTATTACTTTTTTCAGGTAATTCCCAATCCATTAATTCTGTCATTGATTTTGTGGATGGTTTTATTTGTTATGGTATGCCACGTAACCCAGCATTATTAAATGAGTTAACGGTCTGCCAGAAAAAAGTAATTACCGTTGATTTTGCTTTGCCTGAACGGGCATCAATTGCTGTCGATAATCAACAAGCTGCATTTGAAATCGCTCAACGTGCTATAGCACCTGGTGATCGTGTTGCGATTGTTGGCTTGCGTATTACTCATGGAGATATCACGAGTAAAGTAATGGACACACCTTTGGTTGAAGTCGAAACGTCTGTTGCTCATCAGCGTTATCAAGGGTATTTACATGCCCTTAGAAACGCAGGGGTTGAACTAGATGAATCATTAATCTGGAATGTACCAGAAAGTAGCCAAGCCTTTGCAAAAATTGCAGCATTAGAGATTTTACAAGAACCACAATTACCAAATACCATTTTATGTATGTCAGATTTAATTGGTTTGTCGGTGTTACGTGAATTACTAAGTGCTGGTATCAAAGTACCTGAACAAGTCAAAATTGTCGGGTTTGATGGCATCGAAGAAACCAAACGTCATCATCCCATTTTAACCACTGTATATCAAAATAGTACTGAAAAAGGTCGCATTGCGACACGCATGTTTTTTTCTAAAAAGCCTGAAAGTCAGGTACTAGATTACGAGATGTTTGTTGGTGAATCGTGTTAATGCTCAGGCGATGGTTTGCTGAAGTACATGAGATTGTCTAGCAGGTAAATTAAACCCTTGGGTTAATGCTGTCTCAATGCATACCATCGATAAATATTCTGTATTCTCCATATCTGATAAAGCACTGGATTTTTCTATCCAAGGATTCCATACCACTAATGAATCATGCCCTTGATGCATCACGGTAGTCATCGTCTGTGATGTCTGTTTAATTTGTGTTTGTGCAACATGAGTTGGATGGATGCGATCAACTTCAGCACTAATGAGGTAGGGTGACGGAGTGTGCTCTATAGCGCCGTTTTTTGCATTATCATGATAAATTCCATTAAGACCAGTGATGCAGATGTTGTTGATATCCTCGATCGCAAAATAACTATGTAAAGCACAAGATAATGGCATATCTTTTATACTATTATTATGTGAATGTAATGCAATAGACAAGGTATCGGCAGTTAAGGTCACATCGAGTTGAGCACTTAAGCCCTCTGGCCATAATTGTGATGACGTCACTGTAGGACTCAAAGTAATGCTTGTGGCTTGGTCGGTCTTAACTTGAGCGTCAATTTGCCAGAGTTGATTACGAACTAAACCATGTGCTTGTTTATGTTGAGCTATATCAGGGTGAAGCTGTCCAAACCATGGCCAACATACCGGTATGCCACCACGAATAGGACGGGTGCCATCTAAGTGTGCCGCTTTACTGACAAAGAGCTTTTCTTGGCCATTGCGTTCATAACTCAATATATGCGCGCCAAATAAACTTAACACGCACTGGTTGTTACCGTGAGTTAATGTGAGTAGTGGAATCGTTGCATTAGAAAAATCGGTCATGAAAAAAGCTCCGGGTTGGGGTAACTAAAAAAGCCACCAACAGTATAGACCTGTTGATGGCTTTTTCGAAATTAACACGGCATGCGATGCAGTGAACAAATGTCTTATTTAGAAATGTGTGTTACTAAATCAAGTACTTTGTTTGAATAACCCATTTCGTTGTCATACCAAGCTACTAACTTGACAAAGGTATCCGATAAAGCAATACCAGCGGTAGCATCAAAAATACACGTGTGCTTGTCACCGATAAAGTCATTTGATACGACTGCATCTTCAGTGTAGTCCATGATACCTTTCATGTAAGTTTGTGATGCTTCTTTTAATGTTGCGCAAATCTGCTCATAAGAAGCCGGTTTGTTTAACGTTACCGTTAAATCAACGACGGATACATCTGGAGTGGGCACGCGAAATGCCATACCCGTCAATTTACCATTCAGTGCAGGAATCACTTTACCCACCGCTTTAGCAGCACCAGTAGATGAAGGAATGATGTTTTGACCAGCACCACGACCACCGCGCCAATCTTTAGCCGATGGACCATCAACGGTTTTTTGAGTTGCCGTTGTTGCATGAACCGTAGTCATTAGACCTTCTTTGATGCCAAAGTTATCATTAATAACTTTCGCTAACGGCGCTAAACAGTTAGTAGTACAAGAGGCATTAGATACAATCGCTTGACCAGCATATTCAGTATGGTTAACACCCATAACAAACATTGGCGTGTGATCTTTAGAAGGAGCAGATAATACGACTTTTTTCGCACCAGCAGTAATGTGCTGTTGTGCTGTTTCTTCGGTTAAGAATAAACCGGTTGCTTCAACAACAACGTCAGTACCAACCGCATCCCAAGCGAGTGCTTCAGGGTTACGTTCGTTAGTCACTCGAATAAACTTACCATCGATTTGTAAACCACCTTCAACTACTTCAACGCTACCTGGATAACGACCATGAGTAGAATCATATTTGAACATGTAAGCAATGTAATCTAAGTCTAACAAATCATTGATCGCGACTACATCAATATTGTCCCGTTCTAATGCTGCGCGCATTACTAAACGCCCAATGCGTCCAAATCCATTGATTCCAACTTTAATCGTCATATGTGACCTCGTTAATGAAATAAACTTTCATAATAATAGGCTTTTAGTCGGATATTTGCAATAATAATGTAGTTTTATTACAAGGTATTTTGTCTATTTTTGCTTTGCAAACGTATTCAATTAGCCCTTGTGTCATAATCATGAATAATGTGTGATGCAATTTTTTTTAATATATGGAATAGTGAATGACTCCTTCAATCATAGATACCTTAGTTCAGCTGCGTGGAATAGAAAGTGATTTTGTGGATGCGTATGGAAAACCAACCACTGTACATCCTGGCACCAAAGAAAAATTACTCAGTGTTATGGGCTATGATGTTAATAATCTCAGTCACTTAGAGCAACAGTTGACCCAAGAAATTGATGATGTTTGGATGACACCACTTAATCCTGTGCAAGTGCTGCGTGATGGAGATCAAGTTGCGTTTGCAGTACGTTTACCGATTGAGCTGGTCACCGAAGCGATCAAGTTTACGGTAACGTTTGAGTCAGGTGAAATCCATGAATTTACGACACAATTAGTTGATCATGAGTTAGTTAATGTCTCTGATGTAGCAGGCGCTGAATTTCAAGAGTATATTGTTCAATTAGACATCAACTTGCCACATGGTTATCATTCACTGGTATTAGCAATGGAAGATGATGACGTGATTGGTCATGGTCGCCTCATACAAGCACCTAATGAGTGTTATACGCCAAAGGCTATCGCTGAAGGTAAAAAAATCTGGGGCTTAAGCATTCAGTTGTATTGTGTACGCAGTGAAAACAATTGGGGCATAGGTGATTTTAGTGATTTAGCGTATTTAATTCACAAAGCCGCTGATCAGGGGGCTGATTTTGTGGGGTTGAATCCCATTCACGCGTTATATCCAAACGAACCCGATGCATGTTCACCCTATTCTCCTTCATCTCGTAAATGGCTCAATCACTTATATATAGATGTCACCAATGTTCCTGGTTTCAGTGCCCCGAGTATTCAAGCCCTAGTGACTGAACCTGAATTCACCCACAAGCTTGCGCATACTCGTGCGATTGAATATATAGATTACGATGCAGTTGCAGCATTAAAAATGCCAGTGTTGCATGCGCTATATATAGAGAACAAAACTAATAAGGCGTTACAAGCTGAACTTGATGCCTTTATTATTAATGGTGGTAAGAGTTTACAAACTTTAATCCGTTACGATGCATTACAAGCAAATTTAAAAGCACAACAGCTTGAGTGTTGGGGCTGGCCGGTATTTCCTGAGCAGTACCAAGATGCGGATGCGCCTGGGGTAGTAAAATTTGCAGAAGAAAATGCTGATGCGGTACGTTTTTATGGATTCTTGCAATTCCTTGCTGCGCAACAATTTGCCCAAGCGAGTCAAGCTGCACAAGATCGTAAAATGATCATCGGCCTTTATCGTGACTTAGCGGTTGGGGTGAGTGAGGGCAGTGCAGAGATTTGGGGAGCAAAAGACTTATATGTCACCTCTGCTTCAGTCGGAGCGCCGCCTGATATTTTAGGTCCATTAGGTCAAAATTGGGGCTTACCACCCATGGATCCCAAAAAATTATATGAGCAAGCGTATCAACCTATTGTTGATCTGTTTGCGTCAAATATGCGTGATTCAGGGGCATTGAGAATCGATCACGCAATGGCATTGTTACGCTTATGGTGGGTCACAAAAGGTGACTCTGCTGATAAAGGAGGGTATGTATATTACCCTGTTGATGATTTGTTAGGGATTTTAGCCTTGGAGTCGCACCGTAACCAAACGTTGATCATTGGTGAAGATTTAGGAACGGTACCTGAAGAAATACGTGAAAAATTGGCAGATAATGGTGTTTATTCTTATCGAGTGTTCTTTTTCGAGCAAGCTAAAGACGGCGGTTTTTTCTCGCCGAGTCATTACCCAGTGCAATCGATGTCGACTTTAACGATCCATGACTTCCCTACGTTGAGTGGTTACTGGCATTGTAATGATTTGGAATTAGGCAAGGGATTGGGTCTTTACCCAACAGAAGAAATATTGCAGCCTTTATACGTTTCACGCCATGATAATAAACAACAAATTTTAAATACGTTGCATGGACACGGTGCTATATCGCATAATGTTTCACATCAAGTGGAGCATGTCGGTATGACTCAAGAGCTAAACTATGGCATGCAAACCCATATGGCAACAGGCTCAAGTGCGTTATTATCACTGCAACTTGAAGATTGGTTACAAATGGACAAACCGGTAAATATTCCGGGTACATTTAAAGAATACCCTAATTGGAAGCGTAAATTGTCACGTAACCTTGAAGATATATTCTCTAAACCTGAGATTATTGAGCTAGCGCAAAATATTGACGCAGCTCGACGCAATGCATCGGCATAACATTTTAGACGTAATGCCTAGGCATAAAAAATTAGATATAATAGAAACAAGGATTTTAGTTCTTCATGGCAGATTTAACACATATACAAACCGCTAGCGCATCTCATCCATTTTCTGATTTGGGTGCGTTTATGCATGCTGATGGGACTTTCTTTCGCTTCTGTTTACCCGGTGCGAATGCCGTCGATGTTATTGCACTAGATGGTAGTGTGTTAAGTCAATGTAAGCGAGTGGCTGATGGTATTTTTACAGGTCATACATCACTCAGCGTATCGCAATATTTGCTAAATGTGACGACTCAGGATACGCAATATCAGGTATATGATCCGTATGCATTTAAAGATGAGGCTTATCATGCCGTGCATTTTGTTGATCATCTGCCCCAAAATGTTTATGAGCAATTAGGCGCTCAGATAATTACTATAGACTTAGACAATGGTGAGCAAATTAATGCCGTGCGTTTTGCAGTGTTTGCCCCAAATGCACAGTCTGTCAGTGTTGTGGCTGAGTTTAATTTATGGAACGACCTATCACACCAAATGCAAAAAACCGACATGGGCTATTGGGTCTTAGTGATCCCACAAGCAACCGTTGGTGATAAATACAAATACGCCATTAAAGATGAACACGGTCATAGTTTACCCCATAAAGCCGATCCAGTCGGCTTCAGTGCTGAACAGTATCCTTCTAATGCTTCAAAAATTATCGATCACAATGCGTATCAATGGACTGATTCGAAATGGATGAATCGTCAAAATCACGACCCGTATCATCAACCGATGAGCATCTATGAGGTACAATTAGCATCATGGAAACGACCGCATGATGATCGCAGATATTTGACTTACCGTGAACTCGCCGTTGATTTAGTTAAATACGTTGTCGATATGGGATATACCCATATTGAGTTGATGCCGATTTCTGAGTATCCATTTGATGGTTCATGGGGTTATCAGCCGGTTGGGTTATTTGCACCGACGAGCCGTTTTGGTTCAGTTGATGATTTTAAATATTTTGTTGATGCCTGCCATCAAGCTAACATTGGTGTGATTATCGATTGGGTTCCGGCTCATTTCCCTGAAGACGGTCATGGTTTAGCGCGCTTTGATGGGACTTGTGTGTATGAATATGAAGATCCGCGTAAAGGTTGGCATCCAGATTGGAACTCATGCATTTACGATTTTGGTAAATCCGAAGTCAGACAATTTTTAGTCGCAAATGCATTATTTTGGTGTGATAAATTTCATATCGATGGCTTACGAGTCGATGCCGTGGCGTCGATGTTGTATTTAGATTATTCGCGTAATGATGGCGAGTGGATCCCCAATGTCGATGGTGGCAACCATAATTACGAAGCGATTTCATTGTTACGCTGGGTTAACCAAGCGGTTTATGCTGCGCATCCTAACGTGATCACTATTGCCGAAGAATCGACTTCATTTGCTCGGGTATCGCGACCAGTTGATATGGATGGTTTAGGTTTTGGCTTTAAATGGAATATGGGCTGGATGCATGACTCATTACACTATATTGCCAAAGATCCGGCGTATCGCCGTTATCACCATAACGATATTACCTTTAGTATGATGTATGCGTTTGATGAAAACTTTGTATTGCCTATTTCACATGATGAAGTAGTCTATGGCAAAGGCTCTTTACTCGGAAAAATGCCGGGCGATGAATGGCAACAAGCGGCTAATTTTCGTACCTATGCTGGATTTATGTATGCCCATCCAGGGAAAAAACTCAACTTTATGGGCAATGAATTTGCGCAATTTAAAGAGTGGGATCACGATGGGGAGCTTGACTGGGAGTTATTACAACATAACAAACATCAACAGGTGCAGCATTTATACCAAACATTAAATACCCTATATAAAGAGTTTCCGGCATTGCACGCCTGCGATCATGAACACCATGGTTTTGCATGGCTGACCCATGATGATGCCGAGCGTTCGATTTTATCGTTTTTGCGTTATGATCCGAAAACTAAACAAACTATTTACGTATTATGTAATTTTACACCAATACCCGTTGACCAGGTACGAATAGGCTTAGATAAAGGTACTTATAGCGTATTACTCAACACCGATGATACCGAGTTTGGGGGGAGTGGGTATATGCAAGAGCGTCAATTAGAGGCGCAACATAGGCATAGTCATGGAAAAGATTATAGTATTGAACTAACCTTACCTCCATTATCAACGATGTTCTGGATCAAACAGGACTAAACCACATTAATTGCTGATATAGAGGTGTTATGTTAACCCGAGCAAAGCCTTATCCTTATGGTTGCAGTTTTTTACCTCACGATATTAATTTTGCGGTATACGGACCGCAATTAAGCAATTGCCATATTTACATTTATCACCCCGATACGATGGAGTTGATGTACGAACATCAAATGCGTCATCAAGAGGGAGACGTGTGGTATGACACATTATCGCTTAATGTTGATGGATTTTGCTATTTGTATGTGACTCACATAGACGAGTTAGTTGAGGGAACAGACCTGCCGAGTACTCGGTTACAGTTTTTTTCTGACCCTTTTAGTAGAGAGCTCACCTCTGCTTGGCATTGGGATGCTGAGCGCTATTTGCATGAACCCCATTTGTTTTATCCCAAAACGAAAATTTCTAGGCAGGATTTACAACGTACTCCACTAGCTAAAAAAGTTGATCCTGCGCACCGAGTTATTTATGAAATGCATGTCAAAAGCATGTCCAAACTTCATCCTGATGTACCTGAAAAAGAACAGGGAACCTATGTTGGTGCAGTCCATCCAGCGATATTAGAGCATCTGCATAACTTAGGTGTCACGACGATTCAGTTAATGCCGGTAATGGCATTCATGCCAGAGCCGTTTATTACTGAGAAAGGTTTGACTAATTACTGGGGCTATAATCCCGCTTCATTGCTCGCACCTGAGCCTCGTTATGCACAGTCGGACGCGCACGAAGAAATGCAATTGTTAGTGCAGGAGTACCATAAAGCGGGCTTTGAAGTCATTCTTGATGTGGTCTTTAACCATACCGCCGAATCAGGGCCAGATGGACCGATCATTAATTTGCGTGCTATGTGTGAAAACGAAGCCTATACCCGAGTTGGTAAAGACAATTATTATGCTAATTATAGTGGTTGTGGCAATAGCCTGAATATCGACAGTCCGTTTATTTTAACCTTGGTTCTAGAAGCGATGCGGCATTGGGTGTTAATTTATGGCGTCGATGGATTTCGCTTTGATTTGGCGACAGGGTTAGGGCGTGAACCTCATGCGTATTCCAAAAAAGCGGCTTTTTTCAAAGCGGTGGAACAAGATCCGATTTTACGTGATTGCTATATGCTTGCCGAACCTTGGGATTTGGGAGACTACGGATATCAGTTAGGGCAATTTCCTGAGCGTTATGCCGAAGTGAATGATCAGTATCGAGATACTGCTAGAGCTTTTTGGCGTGGAGATAAAGGCATAACAGGCACGTTTGCGACTCGTATGTTTGGTTCTCGTGATATTTTTCATAAAGGCGAGCGTAGCATTCATACTTCGGTGAATCCGATTACTTATCATGATGGGTTTACCTTGCATGACATTGTGAGTTACAACGATAAACATAACGATGCGAATTTAGAAGACAATCGTGATGGGCATAATCATAACTTAAGTTACAATTATGGCGTTGAAGGCGAGACAAATGATGTGGTGATTTTGAGTTTACGTGAACGGCAAAAGCGCAATTTGATAGCGTCAATGCTCTTCGCCCAGGGAACACCACATTTTTTATCAGGCGATGAGTTAAGTAAAACTCAGTTAGGTAACAACAACACTTATTGCCAAGATAATGAGCTCAATTATCTTGACTGGCACTTAAGCAAAACCCAATCAGACTTTTTATCCTTTTGTCAGTATTGCATCGCAATTAAACGTAATAGCCGAATTTTGACTGACGCACAATTAGCTGACGATAGTTATTTGTTACACAATAATATGGCTGAGGTGAATTGGTATAAGATTGATGGTAGTGATAAAGGCGATAGCGATTGGGAGCATCCTGATGTACAAGGATTTGCCGTCGAAATGATTGAAGCAACCAACGGCACATCATCTACAGATCTCGAACATTGGTTATTATGTATCAACGCCAGTACTAGCGATGAAACAATGGTGTTACCAGCTTTGCCGCAAGGGGCTCGTTGGGAAGTCTTACTCGATACTCGAATGTCAGAGTTTAGACCAAGCGGTAATTACATTCCTAAACCTGAATTTGTGATCTCAAATCGTTCTGTCGTCTTATTTAAAGCAGACCACAAAACAACGGATTAAGAAGGATTTCACGATGCAACTAACTAAAGATGAATTACGTTCGAAGCTGTCTACGGATGCGTATTATGTCACTCAAGAGAAAGGCACTGAACGACCATTCACTGGTGAATTTAATGATCATTGGGATGCTGGTCAGTATCATTGTGTCTGTTGTGATGCGCCATTATTTACTCAAGCACATAAATTTAATGCGGGTTGTGGTTGGCCGTCTTTTTACGAACAATCACAAGACCAAAACGTGCTCTTTCGCCCAGACAACACTCACGGCATGATTCGAACTGAAATTGTATGTAAACAATGTGATGCGCATCTTGGGCATGTGTTTACTGATGGACCCGCGCCAACCGGACAACGTTATTGTGTTAACTCTGTGTCTTTGACATTTTCACCTGATAGTGACGAATAATTCGCAAAATTAACCGAGCAACATCATTTATATGAATTATTAAGACAATTTTCATACGTTTTTAGTATTAGTTTACGATGCATTTTTGTAATCTAATTTCTATTTTCATTATCTGATGATCGTTTTTATGACGGTATGTGGGATAAAACCCAAAAGCATGTTGTAATCCTACATACAGACGTGTTTTTTTTTCCTCAAAATTAACAAATTCTGTAATAAATCAACAGTTTGGCATTATGCCCCGACACGTTTACACTACCCGAGAATTATACCGAAAAGCGATGCATTGATGCATGCTTGATTAATATTTTAAGACTCATTTAAGGGTGGACAATGAATCAACAAGTTGAACAGGATCTCCAAAAAAGTTGGCAGGAGCGTCAGGAATACGCAGAAAGGATGTTGCCGCTAATTGGTAAACTTTATCGTAATCGAGCAATTGAAATATCTGTCTATGGTCGTTCATTATTAAATGCGAGCGCAATTGATGTGATCAAAGCACATCGCTCTGTGCGTTTGCATGAAGGACAAAAATTACGTTTACGTGAATCTTTTCCAATCGTTGATGCATTATCTGTCTTACAACTTGCCCCAGCGCAAATCGATGTAGGAAAACTTGCTTGGGAATTTAACTATGGACGTGGTAAAGAACAAACAGACTTAGGTGCGTTCTTAAATCAAGAACTATCAGACATTGTTAATCAAGGTGATGAGCAAGCACCTCAAGATGTTGTGTTGTATGGTTTTGGACGTATTGGTCGTTTATTAGCGCGCTTGTTAATTGAACGTCAAGGTACCAATAACAAATTACGTTTGCGTGCTATTGTCGTGCGTGGCGGTGGTGACGGCGATTTAGAAAAACGCGCAAGTTTACTGCGTCGTGATTCAGTACACGGTCCATTTAATGGCAGCATCACAGTAGATAAAGAGCGTAATGCATTACTAGCCAATGGTTCATTTATCCAAGTGATTTATGCCAACAGCCCTAAAGAAGTCGATTACACTCAATATGGCATCGATAATGCAATTGTCGTTGATAATACCGGGATGTGGCGTGACCGCGATGGCTTAGGTATCCATTTGCAATCCAAGGGCGCGAAAAAAGTGTTGCTCACCGCTCCGGGTAAAGGCGATATCAAAAATATCGTTCATGGGGTTAATCATACTGACATTCTTGATTCTGATGTGATCATGTCGGCAGCTAGCTGTACCACAAATGCGATAACACCAGTGTTAAAAGTCCTAGATGAAAAGTTTGGGATCCTCAATGGGCATGTGGAAACGGTCCATTCCTATACCAATGATCAAAACCTGATTGATAATTTCCATAAAGGTGAACGTCGCGGGCGCAGTGCACCGCTCAATATGGTATTGAGTGAAACTGGCGCAGCCACGGCTGTAGCCAAAGCCTTCCCTAAATTAGCCGGTAAGCTAACGGGGAATTCGATTCGTGTCCCTACGCCGAATGTATCAATGGCTATTTTGAGTTTAAATTTGGAAACGGCAACGACCAAAGACGAAGTAAATGATTATATACAATACGCGTCGTTATTTTCTGACTTGCAGCATCAAATTGATTTCACTCGGTCTACAGAAATAGTTTCAAGCGATTTAGTCGGGGCTAGAGCGACCTCAATTATTGATTCGACGGCGACGATTGTTTCTGAAAATCGTGTCAACTTATACGTGTGGTATGACAACGAGTTTGGTTATAGCTGTCAAGTTATGCGAGTAGTGCGAGACATGGCGGGAATTACATCACCTACACTACCCAAATAACACTACAAAAATAATTGCACTCTGTACCCTACGTCTTATAAATTACCGCAGAGTAATGACACCACAGAGTAATAATAAAAAGCCTGATTTGAAGTGCCCCCACTTAGTCAGGCTTTTTTATAAAATAAATTACATCCTAGACCGGTCTTAATGTAGGATAAGACGCTAATCATAGGAAATGACATGCCAAAAAATTCTTCAATCAAGCCTTCCGCTGAGCCTTCATCCGCAATAAAAAAAGCAAAAACCTTACGTGGTTATGCATTTGAGATTGTGATGGTGTGTGTGGTTGTTGGAGCGATATTTGCGTTTCAACAACGCAATATGTTACCCAGTGATGGCTCTGTGACTTTACCAAATACGCAATTTGTGACGTTAGCAGGCAATACCCGAATGTTGTTAGCCGATGATAAGCCAACGTTGGTTTATATTTTTGCACCTTGGTGTTCTATTTGTCGATTAAGTATCAATAACCTCGACAGTCTCGATCCCAATAAAGTTAATATTGTGCGCATTGGTGTTGACTATCAACATGCCGAAGAATTATCTGAATTTGTCCGTGATGTCGGTGTTCAAGGTGATGTGTTATTAGGCAATCGACAAACAATGCAAGATTTTAAGGTAACTGCATTTCCAAGTATTTATATTCTGCAACCGAATGGCAGTGTGGTCGGTCGTTCTGTGGGTTACACTACGTCTCTCGGTCTAAAGTTACGCACCGCATTTGAATAAATAACTTTACGTCAAACCTAGTATTTTTCACCACTAATTGGTAAATTACCAAAAAGAAAAATAACAAGGTTCGATTCCATGCAAATCAATGCTAAATTCGACAGTGGCAACATTCATGTCGTCTCTGCTGATTCCCCCGATGCGATACGTTTACGCATCAACTGTGACAACCAATCTAATTTTTATCAATGGTTCCATTTTCGCTTACATACTCAAGCGATGGTCAATCATACGATTATTATCGAAGATCTTGCTAAGTCTGCTTATCCTAAAGGATGGGAAGGGTATCAAGCACTGGCTAGTTACGACCGTGATGAATGGTTTCGGGTTGATACCCAGTTTGATGGTGATGAGTTAACGATTGATGTGACACCAGAATATGAAGTGATGTATTTTGCTTATTTCATTCCTTATAGTTATGACCGATATTTGAATTTACTGGCTTCTGCGCAAACTTCATTTGATTGCCAACATGTTTTATTAGGTGAAACCGTCGATGGACGTGATGTCTCTATGCTTGTGATCGGCGACCCACATAGCGATGAGACTAAACTCAATATATGGGTGACAGCACGTCAACATCCTGGCGAAAGTATGGCGTCATGGTGTGTTGAAGGACTGATTGAACGTTTGTTGGATGAAAATGATGGCTTATCTCGTGATTTACTAAATCATGCTGTATTTTATATCGTTCCAAACATGAACCCTGATGGCTCTGTGCGCGGTCATCTTCGCACTAATGCGGTTGGCGTAAATCTAAACCGTGAGTGGCAAACCCCGTCATTAGAAACTAGTCCGGAAGTGTATCATGTGTTACATAAAATGCGTGAAACTGGGGTCGACATGTATTTAGACTTGCATGGCGATGAGGCGCTGCCATATAATTTTGTAGCAGGTTCTGAAGGCGTGCCTAATTACGATGAGCGTATGGCTGGTTTAGAAAATACGTTTAAACAATCGTTACTCAATGCAACCCCCGAATTTCAAGATGTCTATGGATACCCGAAAAACCAACCTGGAGAAGCGAATTTAACTGTTGCCTCTAATGCCGTAGCCCATCAGTTTAATTGTATGGCTTATACATTAGAAATGCCGTTTAAAGATAATGCAGATTTACCGGATGCGGCTTTCGGCTGGTCAGTACCTCGCTGTGCGCAGTTAGGAGAAGACTTATTGATCCCAATCCGTGCAGTAGTAAATAAATTAAAGACAACACAATAATAATATCAATAAAACAACAATAATAATAATGACAAAAAAGGAAAATATAAAGTGGATGCACTATATAACGTACTACAAACACTCGATAGCTTTTTAGGGGGCGCTTTTTGGTTTCCTTATGTACTATTAGGTGTAGGTTTATTTTTTACAATATATCTAAAGTTCCCGCAAATACGCTTTTTTAAGCACGCTTGGTTAGTGGTTACTGGTAAATATGATAAACCGGACGATCCTGGTGATACGTCGCATTTTAAATCGTTGACCACAGCCTTATCGGGCACGGTAGGTACCGGTAATATATCCGGTGTCGCATTTGCGATATTTTTAGGTGGTCCGGCGGCGTTATTTTGGATGTGGGCAACGGCATTCTTAGGAATGACAACGAAGTTTGTGGAAGTCACCTTATCGCATAAATACCGTGAACAAACCGAAGATGGTACTATGGCTGGTGGCCCGATGTACTATATGGATAAGCGCTTAAATATGAAGTGGCTAGCTGTAGCGTTTGCAATCGCGACAGTCATCAGTTCATTTGGTACCGGAAATTTACCGCAGTCTAATGGCATCGCAACCTCGATTGAAGCTACATTTGGTTTTGAACCTATGCTGGTTGGTGGTGTATTAGCGATTCTTCTCGGTCTAGTGATAATCGGTGGGATCCATCGTATCGCTTCTGTGACATCGACCATTGTGCCATTGATGGCATTAATTTATATCGTCGGTGCATTCGCTGTTATCTTTGCTAACGCTGAAAACATTGGTCCTGCATTTGCTTCGGTTATTTCTGATGCCTTTACTGGTTCAGCTGCTGCGGGTGGTTTCTTAGGTGCAACTCTCGCATATGCCTTTAACCGTGGCGTTAACCGCGGTTTATTTTCTAATGAAGCCGGTCAGGGTTCTGCTCCAATTGCCCACGCTGCTGCCAAAACTAAAGAGTCAGCTTCTGAAGGTATGGTGTCTATTCTTGAACCTTTCATCGATACGATTATTATTTGTACCATTACCGGTTTAGTGATCTTATCTTCAGGCGTCTGGAAAGAAAAACATCAAAATGTGTTCGATGCGTCAGATATGGTGTTTTTAGCGGGTGAATATTCGGATAAAAAAGAAGAAGATTTAACTAACCTTTACAAGCTAATCAATAATGTAGATGGCAGTACGGTCGAAAATTACAGTGGTGTTTTAACTATTGTCGGCGGTAAGGCACAAAACAATACTGATTTTACTTTAATGAATGCACGTTCTATTGCTGAAAATGTAACGTACAGTATTGGTTCTGAAGAAGATCTATTTACAGGTCGAATTGAGGTAATCAATGGCGTGCCACAAAAAGACAATTTAGTTGTCTCGGGTATGTCACTGGTGCATTCAGCTAAGTTAACGACAATCGCATTTACACGTGGCTACTTTGGTGATTTTGGCCAGTATATCGTGTCGATCGGCTTGTTGTTATTTGCTTTCTCCACCGCCATCGCTTGGTCGTATTATGGTGATCGAGCGATGACTTATTTGTTAGGTCCAAAGTCAGTTATGCCTTATCGAGTGATCTATGTAGCGGGCTTTTTCTGGGCAGCGTTTTCTGATACCACATTGGTATGGGCATTGTCAGCAGTCTCGATTGTAGTGATGACCTTACCAAATTTATTTGGCATTATGATGCTACGTAAAGAGATGAAAGACACGATGAATGAATATTGGAATAAAGTTAAAGATTAATTTTATTCTCAGTTTCGTGTAATATATCAACCTAGTGAGGTTCGCCTTACTAGGTTTTTTTATGCCGGAAGAATGATGATTAAATATAGGAAAGTAACCCGATGTTGATAGATTGCCCAGCGTGCAAAAAGAAAATATCTGATAAAGCCGACGAATGTAACCATTGTGGTTTTCACGTCACCGCTGTTGACGCCGAAGCGGTATTGCGTAAAGAAAAAATGGATAAATATATACGTCAGCAATCGCTACAAACTCAATCGTTTATTGCTGTGCTGGTGTTTATTACTGGATTTGGGTTTATGTATTGGGGACAACCTGAAGTCGGTAGCACGCAGCATAGTATTGCCATGCTGGTGTGTGTCATTGGATTTGTGTGGTATATCATCAATCGAGTGCGAATATTGTTGACTAAGCGCAGTAAAGTATTCGGCTAATTTTAACAAATTTACTTAGTAAAGAGAAAAGCGCAATGAATGTAGAGCAACTTGTAAACGCGATGACCCCAGAGGTTTTTACTAACCTAAAGCAAGCTGTGGAAACCGGAAAATGGCCCAATTGTACGCCTTTGACAGAAGAACAAAAAGCAAACTCATTGCAAATGGTCATGCTGTACCAAGCCAAAGTGGAACGTTCTAATGAGCATATGACCATTGGTGCCGATGGTGAAATGGTACACAAATCAAAATCAGAGTTACGTAATGAATTGCGTCAAGCTGGGCAAGCACCGATTGCTCAAGTAAAACTTACAGACTAATTTCACCTCTAAGATCTTGTCCCAATAGGGCGACTCGTTTAGCGTAGTCGTCCGTTTGTGATAACACAAAATGCAATTTAGTTAATGCAGCCTCTACCGTCATATCATAGCCTGATAATACACCCACATCAGCCAAACGCTTGCCATTGGCATAACCATCCATATTTACTTTCCCTGACAAACATTGAGTGCAATTTAGAATTATAATGTTGCGTGCTTTCGCTTCTGCAAATGCACTGAGCATAGCTTCATTTTGGGGGGCATTGCCGACACCGTAACTTAAAAGGATTAGTGCTTTGACGGGTTGGCGTAACAAATTATTAATGATGTCAACACTGATACCTGGATACAAACTCACTAAGCCAACGGGTTGAGCATCAATATTATGTAACGTAATATCAGTTGCATTATCGAGCTGAGAAGAGGGCTTGCTGGGGTTTACCAAGTTTTCAGTCGTATTAACTTGAATATTGATCCCCGCTTCAATTAAAACGGGATAGTTAGGCGATGCAAAGGCATTAAAGCCATCGGCGTTAACTTTTCGAGAACGATTGCCTCTAAAAAGCTGGTTGTTGAAAAATAACGTGACTTCAGCAATCGGATAATTGGCGGCTAAATATAATGCATTGAGTAAGTTTACTTGGCCATCAGATCGCAGTTGTGCCAATGGAATTTGTGAGCCGGTCACTATAATCGGTTTGGTTAGTCCGTCGAACATAAACGATAATGCTGATGCGGTATATGCCATCGTATCAGTCCCATGCAAAATAATAAAACCATCATAAGCATGATAATTATCTTTAATATCTTGAGCGATCATTTGCCAATCACTAGGCTGCATGTCAGAAGAATCAAGTAAAGTCGCATATTCATGTAGCGTAAATTCGGGCATCTCAGTGCGGTGAAACTCAGGCATGCCTTGTAGCGTTTCACCTAGGAACCCTGATACAGGAACATAGCCATTTTCAGACGGACGCATACCTATCGTTCCACCAGTATAGGCAACATAAATGTGCTTACGTGAGAGTGAGGAAGACGAATTAGGTGCTGCAGTCATCGTATTTATTGTGATATTGGTCATTAAAATTATAATTATTTTGAAATCCGAGCTGATTGTACCAAATTTTAGTTGAATATCATCTTAGTCTGTTGCAAATTGGTCGGTATTGATTTTTAAAGAGTAAAATACAGTATGCGGATTTTTGCAATTATTAGTGTAATGTTACTTGGATACGGTTTAACAACGAGTTTATATGCTCAAGAAAAGTCAGGTTTAACATTTACTCAAGCGTTAAATATTGATGTATTGACTCCATTATCCCGCAGCGAAATATTACCGATGAAAGCCCGCGCTAAAAAGATCAACGAGATGCTTGAAGATAAATTGATCAATACGTTGCCTCAACTGATGTCGCGTGAAGGGATTGATATGTGGATATTGATTTCACGCGAGTATAATGAAGATCCAATTCTAAAAACTATGCTGCCTTCAACCTGGTTATCAGCACGTCGCCGAACAATCTTAGTATTATTTAATCCTGGCGAAGGCAAACCGATTGAACGCTATGCTGTAGCTCGCTATCAAGTCGACACGCTATTTCAAAAAACGTGGGATAAAGAAGCCCAGCCGTCTCAATGGCAGCGATTGGTCGAGCTGATTGAGGCGAAGCAACCTAAAGCGATTGCGGTCAATAAATCGGCGCATTTTGCCCTTGCTGATGGATTAACCGCGACTGAGTTTGAGGATTTGATTGGTGTGTTACCATTACGCTTACAAAGTCATGTCATGTCTAGTGAGCCATTAGCGTTGGCATGGTTGGAAACACGAACCAAGATGGAGTTAGCGATATACCCTGAGATTGTTGCGATGGGGCATCGGATTATTAAAGAAGTTTACAGTCAAAAAGTCATTACCCCAGGTAAGACGACAACCGATGATGTCGTCTGGTGGTTACGTGATAAGTCCACAGAATTAGGGTTACAAAATTGGTTTCATCCGAGTGTGTCAATTCAGCGTGCTTCAACGGATGCATTTAATCATATTGATGCGTTTACGAATGTGAAACCGGATAACACCATATTACCAGGTGACTTAGTCCATTTGGATTTTGGCATTACTTATTTACGACTCAACACTGATCAGCAACAACATGCCTATGTACTTAAAGAGAATGAAACTGATGCGCCTGAGTACTTGCAAGGGGCACTTGCTGATGCTAATCGCTTACAAGATATTTTTACGTCGTTGTTCGCGGTAGGCAAAACGGGTAATGCTATTTTGCGTGAAGCTCGTGCGCAAGCTATTAAAGAAGGTATTAAACCATCAATTTACACCCATCCTCTTGGTTATCATGGGCATGCGGCAGGGACGACCTTAGGGATGTGGGATTCTCAAGGTGGAGTGCCAATCCAAGGGGATTACCCATTACATGCTCAAACGGCATATTCGATTGAATTAAATGCCGCAAAGTTTATTGAAGCTTGGGGCAAAGAAGTGCGGATCATGCTTGAAGAGAATGCTGTTTTTGATGGGCAGACCGTTTCATACTTAAATGGCAGACAAACAAGGTTTCACTTGATTACAACAAAATAAGGAATAACACGTGGCATAAAACGGCAACGTTCTGAGAATGATGCTTTAATTTTTTTTCTTCAATCATCTTCCAATATTCAATAAATTTTAATATTTACCGATAAATAGTAAATTGAAGCAATGCGCAGTGCTGCTTCGTCTCACCGGTACTGTTATCGTATTACAAGGATTGAATATGGGCTTTAACATAAATATTAAGCGTGCTGCAGCACTTATTCTCACACTACTGCTTGCAGCTTGCGGGGGGGAATCTGGTCAAACACCTTCACCCACAGCGGTCACAGCAACCGAACTTAATTTAGCGCCTATTGCTAATGCTGGTGCAGATCAAAGTAGCATTGAAGGATTGTTGATCACATTAAATGGATCTTTAAGTACTGACCCTAATGGTGATTTAATTACTTTTACATGGATATTGGTGTCAGCTCCATCAGACAGTAGCGCAATATTAAGTGATACGTCCAGCGCCACACCAACCTTTACTGCGGATAGGGTCGGCAATTTTATATTTGAATTAACCGTGACTGATAATAATACATTGGCAAGTACAGCGGACTCTGTCACCGTTACGGTTAGTAGCAATAACGCGATCCCTATTGCTAATGCTGGCGCTAACCAAAATGTAGTATCAGGTACGTTTGTCACTCTTAGTGGTGCCGAGAGTAGTGATGCGAATGGCGATGTATTAAGTTATAGGTGGAGTATTTTGAGCCAGCCTGAGACGAGTACCATAGCGTTAGCCAATGCCAATACTATTGCGCCTTCAATCACACCAATAGTAGATGGCAGCTATGTAGTACAATTGATTGTTAATGATGGTAGCGCCGATAGTGCACCGGTTTCGATGAGTATTACGGCACAAACTGCAAATTCAATTCCAATCGCTAATGCAGGAATAGATCAATCTTTGTTAGTAGGCCAACTCGTGTCTTTGTCGGGTGAAAAGAGTACGGATGCTGATAACGATCCTATTTCTTATCGTTGGGCATTCGTCAGCAAGCCTATTAATAGTGTGGTAACGTTAGACAATACAGCAATGGTCAATCCGCAATTTACACCTGATTTGCCTGGAAGTTATGTCCTGAATTTAACGGTAAATGATGGAAATGAGGATAGTAGCACTGATGCAGTTGTGATTGACGCTATTCTCCCACAAATTACATTACAGCGTTTAAGTCGTGGTGTGAATGTTGTGTATGAGGATGTACCGTTTCCTTTTGACAATCAACTTGCCGTCATAACGGCTAGCATCAATTCAGCCAATCCACCTAACTTTTATACTCTCGACCGATTTAAATTCACTAGCATTGGTCAATCTTACACGATTACAGGCATTAGCGTAGGAGCATCAGTAGAAGGTTTTACTGCATTTATTCAAGATGTACAAACGGGGATAATATTGACGGAAGGAACTCATATCTTCGCTGATAGTGAATTTGAGTTTGTGCTTGGTGCATTATTTACTGATGGTGTTCAAATCAGGCTGCGGTTTACGTTTGAAATCAGTGAGACCAATGAGAAATTTGATATTACCTATACCTACCTGACCGTATTTATCTAATTTAGAACCATAAAAAAATCCCTAGCGAATTATATCATTAGGGATTTCATTTTATCTAAACACGTAAAAAAGTGCAGTAGGGTATCGAGTCGCTTTATTTTTTGCTTGGCTGAAATTGACCTACGACATCTTCTCCAGCGGCTTGTTTATCTGCATGGTAACTTGAACGAACCATAGGTCCACAAGCGGCATGAGTAAAACCAATCTCATTAGCATAATCACCCAGTTGAGTGAACTCGTCAGGAGTGACATAACGTTTCACCGGGTAGTGATGGCGTGATGGCTGTAGGTATTGACCTAACGTTAGCATATCGACGTTGTGGGCGCGTAAATCGTCAAGAACAACCTGGATCTCAGCAACTTCTTCCCCCATTCCCATCATTAAACCTGATTTAGTCGGGATATGCGGATGCGCCGCTTTGAACTTTTTCAATAAATCTAAAGACCACTGATAATTCGCACCCGGACGACATTCACGATACAAACGTGGAATGGTTTCTAGATTATGATTAAAGACGTCAGGTAAGCCGGTGCTTAAAATTTCTAAAGCACGATCCATGCGACCACGGAAATCGGGTACTAAGACTTCGATTTTGGTGTTAGGACTATGCTCACGAATGGCATTGATACAATCAACAAAGTGCTGTGCGCCACCGTCACGTAAATCATCACGATCTACTGAGGTGATCACCACATATTTAAGCTCCATTTTAGCGATAGTCGTCGCTAATTTGATCGGCTCTTCGGCACTCGGAGGTAACGGTTTACCATGCGCGACATCACAAAAAGGACAACGACGAGTACAAATATCACCGAGGATCATAAACGTTGCAGTACCATGATTGAAACATTCTGCTAGGTTAGGGCAGCTGGCTTCTTCACACACTGAATGCAAATTATTTTCACGCAGTGTTTGTTTGATTTTTTCAACTTTCTCAGTGGTACGTGGTAATTTGATTTTAATCCATGCTGGCTTACGCAACATTTCTTCTTTTTCAGAAGGAATAATGGTGATAGGGATATGTTTTACTTTTTCATCATCGCGGAGTTTAACTCCTGCTTCTGGACGTGAATTACTCATCAAAACCTTCTCTAAACTGTACTTGTTGAACACCTATTAAGGTGCAAAAATGTGCAACGATATCTTGGCCTACACGAGCTAAATCCGCTGCGCCGCCTAATCGAGCACTATCCGTCATTTCTAAACCTGCATAACCACAAGGGTTAATATGATTAAATGGGGTCAGATCCATATTAACATTTAATGCCAGTCCATGGAACGAGCATCCTTTCCGGATCCGTAAACCAATAGAGCAAATTTTCTGTTCATTAACATATACGCCAGGCGCATCTTTTTTGGGATATGCCTTGATATTAAACTGTGCTAAATGGGCAATAATACACTCTTCAAGTGCGGTAACCAATTGGCGTACACCAACTTTTAAGCGTTTAATGTTGAGTAATACATACATCATCTGTTGTCCGGGGCCATGGTAGGTAATTTGTCCACCACGATCGACATGAACGACAGGGATTGCATTAGGATTTAATAAATGCTCAGGTTTACCTGCCTGACCTTGGGTATAGACTGGTTGGTGCTCAACAAGCCATATTTCATCTATGGTGTCAACTGTGCGTGAATCCGTAAAGGCATGCATTGCTTGCCAAATGGGTTCATAAGGTTGGAGTTGTAAATCTCTAACAATCAGAGTCATTAAATTACAACACGCACCAGCTCTAATGCTGAAATTTCGGTATAGATAGTTTCCATGTGCTCTTTAGAGGTGACTTTGACACTAATCGAAAGAGAATGATAATTACCTTTGGTACTCGGTTTAACCGTTGGTGCATAATCACCTGGTGCTAATGCTTGCAAGCTATTGATTACAGTATCAGGTAATTCAGGATGCGCTACGCCTAACACTTTGAATGTTTGAAAACAAGGGAACTCTAACAACTCGTCAAAATGTGTATCCATGATTTGGACCTCAGTTAAAAATTATGCGATTGTATTATGCTATTTAAATTATATTATAACACAAACAAAAACGGCCTGATTATACACCCAGACCGTTATTTTTTTCTAGTTTTAGCGGGGATTAATTTGTAGTGTCATCGCTAAATTGTAAACGAAAATAATCTAGGGCTTTATCAAACATGCTACCCTCGTTTACATCTTGTAAGGCAACAAGTGGGTAGTCAGCAATGGTTTCATTTTCAATTTGCAGACTCAAAACACCGACGACTTCACCTTTTTTCAACGGCGCTTGTAATTGTCGGTCAATAATAAAATTGGCTTTCAGGTTTTTGGATTGACCACGCGGAATGGTTAATGATACATCTTGCGTAATCCCCAAATCAACGGTTTTGCGATCACCCATATAAATACGATGCGCGACAAAACTGTGACCCGCGTTATATGGCGCGACTGATTCAAAGAAACGGAAGCCATAACGGAGTAACTTTTTATTTTCTACTTTACGTGCGCGCTCTGAATCAGTACCCATAACCACTGATATTAATCGCATGTCTCCCTGGGTTGCTGAAGTAATCAAGCTATAGCCTGCATCGGAAGTATGTCCGGTTTTGATACCGTCCACACTAAGAGCTTTATCCCATAATAGGCTGTTACGGTTATATTGACGGATGCCGTTGTAAGTAAATTCTTTTTGGCTATACAGTCTGTATTCTTCAGGGTTATCACGAATTAATGCACGTGACAGTAATGCCATATCACGAGGCGATGTAAAATGTTCGCTATCATGCAAACCATGTGAATTGACAAAATGACTTGAATTCATATTTAGTTTCGCAGCATGAGCGTTCATCATTGAAGCAAATGCTTCTTCTGAGCCGGCAATATGTTCTGCCATCGCTACACACGCATCGTTACCAGACTGGATGACGATACCATGGATCAAATCAGACACACTGACTTGAGTGCCCACCTCAATAAACATCTTTGATGAATCAGGGAAGTTTTTAGCCCAAGCTTTCTCTGAAATAGTGACTGGGTCGTTGAGCGCAATATTACCTGCTTGTAATTCTTGACCGATTACATACATCGTCATAATTTTGGTCAATGACGCAGGGGCAAGTTGCATATCTGCGTTTTGTTCTGCAATCACATCGCCGGTATTTGCATCAAGTAAAATATAACCTGATGCAGCGACGCTTGGTGCGGGAGGGATGATCACCACCGCATGGGAGAAAAAAGAACAACACAGAAAACAAAACAAGGTAACAATTTTTTGCATACAACACCTAGGGACAAACAAAATGAATGATTTACATGATAACATTTCCATGCGGACTTTTGACTATATCAGGGTAAAAAAGTTTCAATTAAACTAAGACTTATTCACTTAAATAGATAAAAGCTTGGTCATACCCTGTACCACGAACATCTAGCAATAACGCATCTGCAAGCACACGGTTATCAATCGGCCCAATTAGTGTGCGATAAATTTTATTATTGGCGCTAATAGTTGCTGGGTGTTGGTAAATAACATTTGCAGCTAGGGCTAATGATTCCGCTTTTGCTTTATCATTAAACGCTGCAATTTGAATAAACAGTTGATTAGCGTTAGATTCAATTGGACTGGGGTCAAGGTATTGATTCAGTGAAATGCTCGGATTATTAGCCACCGTTACCATGTTATCTTCATCGACATGTATCACTTCTAATTTGATAGAAGCGGTTCCGGTGGATAAGTAATCCAGTTCTTTGGCTGCGGCAAACGATAAATCAAGTATACGGTTGTGGTGAAATGGACCACGGTCATTAATACGCACAATAATACTTTTGTTGTTTTTAGTGTTCGTTACTCGTGCATAAGACGGCAGCGGCAGCGTTTTATGGGCTGCAGTAAATTCGTACATATCAAAAACCTCACCATTTGACGTTAGATGTCCGTGAAATTTTTGTCCATACCAAGATGCGTATCCATGCTCGACGACGCCCTTACCTGAGAGTATTGGCTGGTAATTAATTCCGCGGATAGTATAAGGACGCATGTTAGCTAAACGGTAAGGTTCAAATTGAGGAATGATAATACTCGGCTCATGATCCGGTATTAATGTAATTGGTGCAGAATCTACTCGCATAGAATAGCGACTTTTAGGAGCCGATGAACACGCTGCAAGTGCAAAAATACAAAGTGATATGCAGATAATTCGGGGTAATTTAATCATCGTGACATTACTCTTTTTTGGGTTGAAATTGCCATTAGTAAACCAAATCCAGACATCAACGTAACCATCGAAGTGCCGCCATAACTGACTAGTGGTAAAGGCACACCAACAACCGGTAATAAACCCGACACCATGCCCATATTAACAAAAACATAGACAAAAAAAGTGAGGGTGATACTACCCGCTAATAATTTACTGAATAAAAACTGGCATCGTGAAGCGATAATTAAACCACGTCCGACAATAAAACCATAGACTAATAACAGACCGATTACGCCCAAAAAGCCAAACTCCTCGCTAAAAACTGCAAAAATGAAATCTGTATGGGGTTCAGGTAAAAATTCAAGTTGTGATTGAGAGCCCTGTAACCAGCCTTTACCTGTCAGACCGCCAGATCCTATCGCTATTTTCGATTGGATAATGTGATAGCCAGCGCCGAGTGGATCGCTTTCTGGATTTAAAAAGGTCGTGACCCGTTGTTTTTGATATGCTTTCATCAAAAACAACCACATAATTGGGGCGAAGCTACCAATGAGTAAGGCGAAAAGAGCGATGATCCGCCAACTCATCCCAGCTAAAAATAACGCAAATATCCCTGAGCTAGCGATTAATAATGACGTGCCTAAATCAGGCTGGCGAGCGATTAAAATAGTTGGTATAAACACAATTAATAGCGCTACCATTAAGTGCTTGAAACTTGGTGGCATCCCATCTTTACTGATGTACCAAGCGACGGTCATCGGAACAAATAATTTTAATATTTCTGAAGGCTGAAAGCGAAATACCCCTAAATCTAACCACCGTTGTGCACCTTTACCAGTTACGCCAATGATTAATACTGAAAGAAGTAAGACAATTCCAATCCCATAGACGAAAGGAGAGATATTCCGATAAAAGGATACTGGCACTTGAGCTAGGACAAACATGGCCACTAACCCTATCGCTAAGCGGATGACTTGGCGTTGAATTAATTCCATATCTTGCCCGCTAGCAGAATAAATTGTCAATAAGCCAATGCTCATTAACACTAACAAACCCGAAAGTAACCAGCCATCAATATGTATTCGCGCTAAAAAATTGTCGGATTGTTGCATTGCTGTTTTTGATACCGGCATTAGTGCGTTTCTCCTAACCAATAATCCATAACATTGCGAGAAATGGGAGCGGCATTCGAGCCACCTCCACCAGCATTTTCTAATGCCACGATGACACTCAATTTAGGATCTTTTGCCGGTGCATAGCCTAAATACATCGCATTATCTTTTAAATAGTCGGCAATGATCAAATCATCTACATCTTCATCTTGGCCAACTGAGAATAACTGCGCAGTCCCTGTTTTACCCGCTGATGCATATGAACTGTTACTAAACGCTTTAAATGCAGTGCCTTGTGGTGTATTGACTGTATCAAACATCGCTTGTTGCACCATATCCCAATTTTTCTTTTGCAGTACTCTAATAGGTTCAGCGGTATTTAACGGTTCTGTAATAACTAGGTCATCTAGAATGCTTGCTTTAAGTAGCTTAGGACGATTTTTAACGCCATAATTAATAATCGTATTGATTGAATCGACTAATTGTACAGGTGTTGCAGTCCAGTATCCTTGTCCAATACCAACAGAAATCGTATCACCAATATACCAAGGTTGATTAAACCTCGCACGTTTCCAACCTCGGCTCGGTAAATTGCCATCAGACTCTTCTAACAGATCAATGTTGGTGTGTTCACCAAAGCCAAATTGCGCCATGTATTCATGGATTGTATCAATTCCTAATTTATAAGCTAATTCATAAAAAAATGTATCACACGACACCACAATTGATCGTTGGACATCCACTTTTCCGTGCCCACGCTTCAACCAATCACGCCATACGTGTTCAACATCGTCTAACTGATAATAACCTTTGTCTTGGATATGAGTTGTATCTGTGATTTTTTGCGACTCTAAACCTAACAATGCTAAGTGGGGTTTGATTAATGATGCAGGGGGGTATTGTCCTTGTACCGCTCGATTGAGAAGTGGTCTGTCATTATTTTCAATTAATTTAGAATAATCTTTTTGCGAGATGCCATTTACAAATAAATTGGGGTCGTAGGACGGACTTGAATACATCGCTAAAATCCCACCATCACTTGGATCTGAAACCACCACGGAGCCTTTTTTATCGGCTAACAAAGATTGTACATAAAGTTGTAATTCAATATCAATATTGAGAATCAAGTCTTCACCAGGTTGCGGTGGGGTTTGTTCTAATATCCGTAATGTGCGTCCTTTACTATCTACTTCTAGTTGCGCATAGCCGACTTTGCCATGCAGGCGTTCTTCGTAATACCGTTCGACGCCTTGTTTACCGATATTTTTACTCGCAGCATAATTGGATTGTGCCCCCCAACTAGCAATCAAATTTAGATCCCGTGCGTTGATTTTTGAGACATAACCCAATACGTGCGTTAAGGCACTGCCGTAGGGATAGTAACGCGCAAGACTGGCTTCAACGGCAACGCCATCAAAACGATGTTGTTGTGCAGAAAATAACGCCATCATATCTTCATCCATATTCGCGATAAGAGTTACAGGATGAAACCTGCGTTGGCGTTTTCGGTTGCGTTCGAACCGAGCAATATCAGAAGGGGTAAGCTCAAGTAGCTGTTGTAATTCGTCTAATAGTGTATCGAGATCTTCGACTTGTTCCAGCGACACTTCGAGGTTAAATACTGGTCGATTTTCAGCAATGATAGTGCCGTTTCGATCATAAATTATACCGCGATTGGGCGCGACAGGGATCACCTTAATGCGATTTCCATCGGCACGTATTTGATAATCTTCAAACTGCTCCACTTGCAGTGAATAAAGGTTATTTAAGACAACTAAAATCAGGGTGAAACACAAGAGCACAGCAAAGAGACAACGACGGAGAAATAAGTTGGATTCCGCAGTAAAATCTCGAATAGTCTGGCGTCGGTTATTCATTCTGGAAAGTGCGCCTATTCTCTGTGATAAGGATGGTTTTGGGTTATCGACCACGCACGGTAAAGACTTTCAACTACAATGACGCGTACCAAGGGGTGAGGGAGTGTTAATGGGGATAATGACCAGCGTTGCTCAGCGAGCGCAATGCATGCTGGGGCTAAGCCTTCTGGACCGCCAATTAATAAACTGACGTCGCGTCCATCCATCTTCCAGCTATCAATTTGTTTGGCTAATGTGGGGGAGTCCCATGGTTTACCCAATACTTCAAGCGTGACTACTCGGTCATGTTTGCCGATAGCTTGACAGGTAAGTTCACCTTCTTTTTCTAAAATTCTAGCAACGTCTGCATTTTTTCCTCTTTTCCCCGCAGGGATCTGAGTAAACTTGACTGGCATGTCAGAAGGGAATCGTTTAAGAAAATGAGCGCATCCGGTTTCTACCCAGTCAGGCATTTTAGTTCCAACTGCAATAATTTGGATGCGCATCGTTGTGCTAACCTAAGGTAATTAAGACCAGAGTTTTTCTAGTTGATAGAAGTCACGGGTTTCATCTTGCATAACATGCAGCACAACATCACCTAAATCGACTAATACCCATTCACCTGATTCTTGTCCTTCAATACTTAAAGGAGGTGAACCTGCGCGTTTCATTTCTACTACAACATTTTCCGCAATAGAGCGAACATGTCGTTTTGAGTTACCTGAACACACTATCATCGTGTCGGTAACGGTTGATCTACCAGCTACATCAATTTCAGTGATGTCTCTACCTTTCATGTCTTCAATTTTATCAATGACGAATTTTTTTAAGCTATCGTGGTCCAAAGTTGCCTCAGTTTGCAAATAAATGATGTATACGAATATAGTTTAACACGCTTGGCGTAATAAATTGACTTTCTATATCGCGGTTTGGTAATTCTAACCTGCATTGGGTGGATGAAATATTCACTCTAGGCAAGATAACTCGGGTGATACAGCCTATTTTATGGTGTATCGGACCCTGTGTTAATGTGTTGATATTTTGCACGATTTTTTTAGGTAATGTTCCTACTTTAGTTTGAACTTGGTCTCTCGGGAGTACAATGATGTGGCACAGCTGCATAATATCGGCATACCGGTGCCACTTATCGAAGCTTTGCAGACTGTCTTCACCGATAATAAAAAATACACGATAATGCTCAGAAAAATGCAACAGAGTGTTGAACGTAAAACTTGTTTCAGGCTGTGTTAACTCATAATCGCTGATCGTTAAACTAGGAAATTCAGCGGTACATAACTGCAGCATTGCCAAACGATGCGCATTGGATACGGGTGGTTGGTCGAGTTTAAGAGGTGAAATATGATTAGGTAATAAAGTAATATTACCCACGCCATACTGTTGTTGCAGTGCTAATAAAGGCTCAATATGGCCACGGTGCGGCGGGTTGAAACTTCCACCAAATAAATAGAGCAGGGGTTTATGCATAACTCAACGTAAACTCATCTAAACCGTATGGCGTAAAGAGAAGGCATAAATGACACAACAATACATAAGGGCGTGTAGGTTGTGTGTTTTTAAACTGAAAGTCAGCTTCTTTTAATGCCACTCTGATTGAAGCAAATTTTTGTGGTGTAAATTGTTTTAGTAAATCGGTATACAAACCTTGTTTGTTGCCCCATACACGTAATGCAGTCCAATTAATCCGTTCGCCGTTGCGCTGGAGTTGATCAATGGTATAGAGTGTTTCCCATTCTTTAATCAATGCCCAGATAATAATGTTAGGTTCTAGCCCTTCACTCTCAAGGCGAAACAATAACTTAACGATCCGTTGAGCATCACCAGCAAGCATTGTGTCAATGAGTTGATATACGGTATAACGTGATTGCTCTACAACGGCTGCTTTACATTGTTTTATGTTTAGTGTGCCACCTGCATACAATAAACCCAGTTTATCGATTTCTTGCTTAGCAGCGAGCATATTACCTTCACAGGCATCAGCGACAAACGCGATACAATCTTGTGTGGTATGAATTGGGATCTGTTGTAGAAGCTGCGCGACCCAATTTTCTAAGTCACGTCCTTCTAGCGCAAAACAAGGGATGAACCAACCCGCAGATTGATAGGTTTTAAACCACTTGGTGTTTTGCACATCTTTGCCAACACGTGGACCATAGATGACAATCAAAACATCCGCTGAAGGTTGCTCAGCTATGCTCAATAATACTTTACTGCCTTCTTTACCCGGTTTACCTGTAGGTAAATGAAGTTCAATCAGTTGTTTATAGCTAAACAATGACATCGTTTGCGTGGCCTCTAGTAACGTTGACCAGTCAAAATCAGCATCGGCCGTGAGGCTTTGTCGTTCTGCAAACCCAGCTTTAAGCGCATGCTCACGCACTGTATCAAGCGCTTGTATCGTTTGTTGCGGCTCATCACCGAAAATTAATACAAAGGGCGGTAAACCATTGTCACATTGAGTTGCTAACTGATTTAAACGTAATTGCATATTAGCGGCCTTGCAACTGGGCTAAATGCGCAGGTAAACGCTGGTAAATAGTTGCAGCAGCTTCTTGGCGTAGCTCATTGAGTACTAAATTAAGCTCACGAGTTTTGGCTAACACTTGACGAGGATCATCCTGGTACTCTCGAATTAACGTAAATGTATAATTCTGGGGATCCATATCAGCGAAATGTAGCACGTAATTAACCGCATAAATCAACTCATACTCAGCTACTTGTCCGGTAGAAAAAACCGATAACAAACGACGCTCAATAGATTCAGGTTTAATGCTAATCGTATGGGTAATCGTGCCATCAATATTTGGTTGAATACCTTGTTTGGTAAAATATTGTTCAACAGTGTTATGCAAGGCGGAATAACGAGACGGCTGCTCTACGTGCAGATGAGATAAAGCGGAGTTAGGGAGCTGTTGCCCCCTTAAGGTAAAACCACAACTGCTGATCAGCCCAAGTAGCACAAATACACAAAACCAACGCACAAGCCAATAACGTCTGGTGCTAGGTGATACAGATTGTGTTATTTGATTAACCGTAGTCATTGTGGTGTATCCTTATACGCCTGCTGTGGGTCATTCTCAGTTTTGTTACTGACTTAGTTAGCGACAATATTTAATAATTTACCAGGAACATAGATCACTTTACGGATAGTCTTGCCATCAATAAAGTTTTGTACGTTACTGTCGGCTTGACCTAATGCTTCTACTGTTTCTTTAGATGCGTCAGCTGCAACCGTTATTTTGGCGCGTAATTTACCATTTACTTGCACTATAATCAGTTTTTCAGCTTCAACCATTGCGGCACTATCCGCTTGAGGCCAAGGTGCAATGTGTACATTATCATGGCCTAATGCTTGCCATAATTCATGCGCAATATGCGGCGTAATAGGGGTTAACATTAATACGATTGCCTCGCTGCCTTCCTGTAAAATAGCGCGGTCTTGTTCACTATCGCTTGGCGCTTTAAGTAAATGATTACTCAGCTCCATGATCGCAGCAATGGCGGTGTTAAACGTTTGACGACGTTCAATATCATCACTGACTTTAGCAATCGTTTGATGCACAAGTCGACGTAGGTCTTGTTGCGACTTGCTTAACTGTGCAGCATCTACTGCGACAGTTTCGCCTAAGGCAACATGCTCTGAAACTAATTTCCAAACGCGCTTTAAGAAGCGATTCGCGCCTTCCACACCTGAGTCAACCCATTCTAATGTTTGTTCAGGTGGTGCAGCAAACATGGTAAATAGACGGACCGTATCAGCGCCATATAAATCGATCACTTGTTGTGGGTCGATACCATTGTTTTTTGATTTTGACATCTTTGTCATGCCGCCATGCACGACTGCTTCGCCATCGCTAATAAGTATAGCCGTAATGATGCGACCTTTTTCGTCTTTGGTAATGGTAACATCAGCAGGGGAGTACCAGGTTTTTTTGCCTGCCGCGTCTTCACGATAAAACGAATCAGCAAGTACCATGCCTTGGCACAGTAAGCGCTTGTATGGCTCATCAGAATCGACTAAGCCTTCATCACGTAATAACTTATGGAAAAAACGTGAATATAATAAATGTAGAATAGCGTGTTCTATCCCGCCCACATATTGATCAACCGGTAACCAATAGTTGGATTCGGCAGGATCGAGCATCGCATTACTTGGTTGAGAGGTATAACGGGCATAGTACCAAGATGACTCCATAAAGGTATCAAAGGTATCTGTTTCACGTAATGCGGGTTGGCCATTGAAGGTCGTCTTGGCCCATTCTGGATCTGCCTTGATCGGAGATGTCACGCCATCCATAACCACATCTTCGGGTAAAATCACCGGTAATTGTTCAATAGGTACAGGTGCTGACTCACCATTTTCAAGGTTCAGCATTGGAATGGGTGCACCCCAATAACGCTGACGAGAGACACCCCAATCGCGTAGTCGGTAATTGACGGTTTTTTTGCCTTTACCTAATGCGGCAAGTTTGTCCGCAATCGCATTAAAGCCAGCTTCGAAATCTAGTCCATCAAATTCACCAGAATTAATCAATGCGCCCTTTTCAGTGAAAGCAGCAACACTGATATCACAATCAACACCACTAACGACTTGTTTGATAGGTAAACCGTAGGCTTTAGCAAATTCATAATCACGTTGGTCATGACCTGGGACTGCCATTACGGCGCCTGAGCCATAGCCCATTAATACAAAGTTAGCGACCCAAATTGGTACGCTTTCACCCGTTAAAGGATGAATGGCGGTAAAGCCGGTATCGACGCCTTTTTTCTCCATTGTTGCCATTTCTGCTTCGGCTAGTTTTGCATTTTTACAAGATTCGACAAATTCGGTCAGTTCAGGACGTAAAGCAACGGCTGCTAATGCAATAGGATGCTGCGCGGCAACCGCGACATAACTCACACCATATAATGTGTCAGGGCGAGTCGTATAGACTTCTAATTCAGTGAGTTCAGCAATTTCATGTGGTAAATCAAATTTGATCTCGACACCTTCTGAGCGACCAATCCAATTTTTTTGCATGGCTTTAACTTGTTCCGGCCATTGGTCTAACTTATCTAAGTCATCAAGAAGGTTTTGGGCATAAGCGGTAATTTTGATAAACCACTGTGGAATTTCTTTTTGCTCAACAACAGCGCCTGAACGCCAACCGCGACCATCAATAACTTGTTCGTTAGCTAGTACGGTTTGATCAATCGGATCCCAATTTACGGTAGATAGTTTTTTGTACACTAAGCCTTTTTCATATAAACGGGTAAAGAACCATTGTTCCCAGCGGTAGTAATCGGGTTGGCAGGTCGCAAATTCACGATCCCAATCATAGCCAAAGCCTAATGAATTAAGCTGGGATTTCATGTACTCAATGTTAGAGTAAGTCCAATTAGCTGGCGCAGTATTGTTGTTGATTGCGGCATTTTCTGCAGGCAGACCAAACGCATCCCAACCCATCGGCTGCAGGACATTTTTGCCGAGCATGCGTTGATGACGACTAATCACATCACCAATCGTATAGTTACGTACATGCCCCATATGCAGCTTGCCACTGGGATAAGGAAACATAGATAGACAATAAAATTTTTCTTTGGTGTCATCCGGTTGTGCTGTAAAACACGCGTTTTCTTGCCAGTATTGTTGAACTTTGGCTTCTAATGCTTGGGGGGTGTATGGCTGTTGCGACATGTAATTAACTATTCCACATAAAATTAATTGTTCTTTAGCCCAATAGAATACCTTAGCTAGGGGCGTAACGCTATGCTCGAAAAGGAATTTTTATGCGACTATTGAGATGACTATGTGTAGAATAATACCCAATAAAACCATAATTATGACACAGTGATAGTATCCATATGACCCAATCGTTATTTTCTGCACATTCAGCAATGCTTGATTTGATGGTACGTACCCGCCTTGAATCAGAACAATGCCATGCACAGTTAGGGGCGTTTGATATCCCTGAATTAACCGCTGAATACTTAGCGTTACAGCATAAGAACAAGATTTTCATTGGTCAAAAAAGAGCAAAGCGAGCACTAGAATTTGGTCTAGGAATTGACGCACTTGGTTATAATTTATTCGTTATGGGCGAACTGGCGACAGGGCGTTCGACCTTGGTCAAAAGCTATATTGAACAGTATGGTAAAATGGCCCATGCGCCAGATGATTGGGTCTATGTCAATAACATCCAAGATGAGCGAGCCCCAATTGCAATCTCGTTCCCATCCGGGCTGAGTCAGACCTTTGACAAAGATATGCAAGATCTGATTGCCAACCTTTTAGATACATTTCCTGCTGCATTTGATAATCCTGGATATCAGCGTAAAGCATTAGGGATTAAAAAAGATTACGATGCATTATATGACGGCGCATTAGAAAAAGTAGAAGCGTCGGCAAGGCAATTTAACATCGCTTTGTTTGAAGATGATGGGAAGGTGGCATTTTTACCCATTGTCGATAATAAACCGGTTGAAGATGAGCAGTTTCATGCCTTAGCTGATGACGTTCAAGCAGAGTTTTTATTACACATTAAAGAGTGTGAACTTGAACTTGAAGAAGCGCTGTTCGAATTACCAGCGTGGAAACGAGCACAATCCGAGCAACTGCGCACCTTAAAGCGCAATACCGCAGAACAAAGTATAAAACCATTACTTAAAGCGCTAGAACATACCTATGCAGATAATTTGGCGGTCCTTAAATATTTAAAATCTATTAAAGATCATTTAATCGATTCAGTCATGTGGCTTGATGATTTAGATGACAAAGAAGATAAGTATGATGCCGCTGAAGCTAAGGCGATGCTAGAAAGTCATTATTTACCTAATACGCTAGTGCAACATGAGGTAACGAGCTCAGCCCCAGTCATTTACGAAGCCCATCCAACCTATCAAAATTTGTTTGGACGGATTGAATACTCTACTGCTCAAGGCAGTATCATGACGGACTATAGCATGATTTTTAGTGGTGCATTGCATAATGCTAATGGTGGTTATCTATTATTGGATGCAGACAAAATGATTGACCAACCACATGTATGGGAGTCATTAAAGCGCGCATTGAAACAACAGCTATTAAGAGTCGATTTGCCGCAACAAGATGCGGGAATGGTTAATTCAATGACATTATCGCCTGCGCCGATCCCGCTTCAAGTCAAAATTATTTTGCTCGGCTCGCGTGATTTATTCTATACGCTGCAAGATTATGATCCTGAATTTGAGCAACTCTTCAGCGTGCTGGTTGATTTTGATTACGAACTACCGCTGAATCGCAGTAATGTTAAAGATTTTATTACGTGTGTTTGCCAGCATATTAATGGACTCGGTTTTGCCGAAATTACGCCAGATTCAATTGAGTTTTTATTAAAATACTCGTTGCGTTTGAGTGAACATCAAACCAAATTAAGCGCTAAGTTTTCGGCGATGATTGAAATTATCAATGAAGCGGCTTTTTTTGCAAAACAAGCAGGTGCAACTGAGTTCTCCGAGCATTATTTGCAAACAGCGCACATTGAAAAAGAACACCGAATGTCACGGGTGGCGACGACATTATTGGAAGACATTAAAGAAGAACAAATTTTAATCCAAACCGAAGGAACGGCCATTGGGAATGTTAATGGCTTAACCGTTCTAGACGCCGGAGGTACTGCGTTTGGCACGCCAGCGCGGATCACTGCTACGGTTTATGTTGGTGCTAGTGGGGTGATTGATATCGAACGTGAAGTGGAATTAGGGCAATCGATTCACTCCAAAGGTGTCATGTTATTAACGGGATATTTAGGGCAAAAATACGCGCAGCATTTCCCATTAACATTATCAGCAAACATTGCATTAGAACAATCATACGGTTATATCGATGGAGATAGTGCGTCACTGGGAGAGTTAGTGGCATTGATTTCAGCCCTAACAGATATTCCTTGCTTGCAGACATTAGCTATTACCGGTTCGATTAACCAGTATGGAGAAGTGCAATCAGTCGGGGGCATCAACGAAAAAATCGAAGGTTTCTTTGATTTATGCCGTCATCGTGGTTTAACAGCTGAACATGGCGTGATTATTCCATTTTCGAACCAAATGCATTTATTACTGCGTGATGACATTGTTCAAGCAATTAAACTCGGTAAGTTTTCTATCTTTGCCGTGCGCACGGTTGATGAAGCATTAAGCCTGTTGATGCAGCGTGAAGCGGGTCAATATAATCTTAAAGGACGCTACCCTAAAGGGACGATTAATTACCAAGCGTTGAATCAATTGTATAATATTTCTAATATTATTAATGGTAGTGATGAAGAATAGGTAGGAAACTAAACAACATTGCTAACCTGTTGCAGGTTAGCGACGCTGTTACGTTATTATGATACCAGTGGAATCTACCTAAATTATTTTTTAGGAATTAGGATCTTTTTTTCTTCAGAAGGCTTGAAGATGACTAATATATGACCAATAGTCTGGACTTTCACTGCACCAGTCTCACGCACGATAGCGTCCATGATCATTTGTTTCTCTTCACGATCATCGGTAGGGATCTTCACTTTAATCAGCTCGTGGTGAGCAAGGGCTGATTCAATTTCTGCTAACACCCCTTCAGTAAAGCCATTTCCACCTAGTTGTACAACAGGTTTTATAGGATGAGCTAGGCCTTTAAGGTATTGCTTTTGTTTATTTGATAAATTCATGAATATTTGTCTTTAATTTCATACATTGGTCTTGAAAAAAAGTATTCTACCTCTATCTACATATTAAGACCATTGTCGTTTCTCAATTTAGGTAGATATTCTTAAAAAAAGACCGATAGTAAAGGGTAAGAATAGCTATAATTAAGTATAGACACAATAATGAACAAAATAAGTCTACTTTACGTATAACGTATGAAGTTTACTTAGTGGTAAGTAATTAGAATCTGTAGTACGCTTGATAATTCATCGAGATGTATCAATATCAGACAAAACAAGAGGTTAACGGCGTTGAGTGATATGGCAAAAAATTTAATCCTATGGTTAGTTATCGCAGTAGTGCTAATGGCTGTCTTTGAAAGCTTTTCACCTGGTGAAAACTCGCGTCCTCAGACGGATTACACTACTTTCCTTAAAGAAGCGAATCAAGGCATGATCCGCGAAGTACGTATTGATAGCACCAAAAATGAAATCCGTGGCATTAAGCGTTCGGGTGAAAATTTTGTGACTTATATTCCGTATTTCGATGACCAACTGGTTTCCGATTTAGTAAAACAAGATGTGCGTGTATTAGGTGAACCTCCTGCCGAACAATCAATGTTAGCAAGTATTTTCATCTCATGGTTCCCGATGCTACTGTTAATTGGTGTATGGATATTTTTCATGCGTCAAATGCAGGGCGGCGGTGGTCGTGGAGCCATGTCTTTTGGTAAATCCAAGGCTCGATTATTAGGTGAAGACCAAATTAAAACGACTTTCGCTGATGTAGCCGGTTGTGATGAGGCCAAAGAAGATGTATCTGAACTGGTTGATTTTTTACGTGACCCCTCTAAATTCCAAAAGTTAGGCGGTAAAATTCCTAAAGGCGTATTGATGGTCGGTCCCCCTGGAACAGGTAAGACACTATTAGCGAAAGCCATAGCAGGTGAAGCTAAAGTTCCATTCTTCACTATTTCAGGTTCTGATTTCGTTGAAATGTTCGTTGGTGTAGGTGCATCTCGAGTCCGAGATATGTTTGAACAAGCTAAAAAGAGCGCACCATGTATTATCTTTATAGATGAAATCGATGCTGTCGGTCGTCAACGTGGTGCTGGTTTAGGCGGTGGTAATGATGAACGTGAGCAAACACTCAACCAGATGCTAGTTGAAATGGATGGTTTTGAAGGACATGAAGGCATTATTGTTATTGCCGCAACTAACCGTCCGGATGTATTAGACCCTGCGTTATTGCGTCCAGGTCGTTTTGACCGTCAAGTGGTTGTTGGTTTACCGGATATCCGAGGACGTGAACATATACTAAAAGTCCATATGCGCAAAGTGCCGCTTGCTGATAATGTTGAGCCGAGTGTGATAGCGCGTGGTACACCAGGATTCTCTGGTGCAGATTTAGCTAATTTAGTTAATGAAGCTGCGTTGTTTGCTGCTCGCTCAAACAAGCGTGTGGTAGCAATGGAGGAATTTGAAAAAGCTAAAGACAAAATCATGATGGGTTCTGAACGTAAGTCTATGGTAATGTCTGAAGAAGAAAAAGCCATGACTGCTTATCATGAAGCTGGGCATGCCATTGTTGGTAGAATGGTTCCAGAACATGATCCAGTATATAAAGTATCGATTATACCTCGTGGTCGAGCGTTGGGTGTCACTATGTATTTGCCGGAACAAGATCGTGTGAGTCATTCTAAGCAACATTTAGAGAGTATGATTTCGAGTTTATATGGTGGTCGTTTAGCTGAAAAAATTATTTTTGGTGCTGAAAAAGTAACAACAGGTGCATCCAATGATATTGAGCGTGCAACAGAGATAGCTCGTAAAATGGTTACTCAGTGGGGCTTATCAGATAAAATGGGACCTCAATTGTATGCTGATGAAGAAGGTGAAGTGTTCTTAGGACGTAGCTCAGCAAAATCAACAAGTATGTCTGATGAAACGGCTCGATTGATAGATTCTGAAATTAAAGTTTTGATTAATCGTAACTATGAACGCGCTGAAAAAATCCTTAATGACAACATTGATATACTACATTCGATGAAAGATGCATTAATGAAATATGAAACTATTGATGCGTTGCAAATTGATGATTTAATGGCTCGCACCGAAGTTCGTCCACCACGTGATTGGGATGATCGTAAGCCTAATGATGATAAAACTAGCGGAATCTCTGCTAAAGGCGATGAAAAAAGTGCTCCTGATTTAGACAATACCGGTGACGTGCCTAATTAATTATTGTTAATTAGATAGTTAAATCCCTCTTTACTTATTATTTTATAGTCAGTAAACAAACTAAAACGTCGGTTAATTAGCCGACGTTTTTTGTTTTTATGAGTTTATGGCGTATAATATTTATCAATATGTTATGGAGAACAATTATGCAATTTGGCAACAAACATGTTTTCTTTGATACTCCGCAAATCATGGGAGTACTTAATGTCACTCCTGATAGTTTTTCCGATGGTGGACGATTCAATTCAATTGAAAATGCGGTCAAACAAGCTGAAAAAATGGTGGCTGATGGTGCGGTATTTATCGATATCGGTGGTGAGTCTACCCGTCCAGGTGCTGTTCCTATCTCAGCTCAAGCTGAAATTGAACGCGTCGCACCAGTAATTGAAAAAATCGCAGCTAATATTGACTGTGTTATTTCTATAGATACAAGTAAAGCCTTAGTTATGCAAGAAGCTGTCGCTGTGGGTGCGCGATTAATCAATGATGTATGTGCATTACAATTAGAAGATGCTTTATCTACAGCAGCTGCGTTGCAAGTACCAGTGTCGTTAATGCATATGCAAGGTGAACCACGCACGATGCAGTCGTCACCTGATTACAATAGCGTTGTCGGAGAAGTGTATGAGTTTCTTGAGGCGCGGATTGATATCTGCTTAGCGGCAGGTATTAAACAAGAACAAATTATCGTTGATCCTGGCTTTGGTTTTGGTAAAACATTAGATCATAATTTTCAGTTATTAAAACATTTTAATAAATTCAAGTATTTGCATGTGCCTACATTAGCGGGTATGTCCCGTAAATCAATGATCGGTACTTTGTTAGATCGCAATGTTGATGAACGTCTCGCTGGGAGTTTAGCGTGTGCGTTGATTGCGAGTACTAAAGGTGCGAGTATTTTACGGGTACATGATGTTCGGGCAACATCGGATGTGGTTAGAATATTAAATAAAATGAATAGTGTTGAGTAAATGATAATTGACATTATTTAATAGATTAAACTCATAAAGGAAAGCTGTAAACAATGAGCGAACGTAAGTATTTTGGTACCGATGGTATCCGCGGTAAAGTAGGTCATTCAGCGATTAATCCTGAATTTGTCACCAAATTAGGCTGGGCAGCCGGCAAGGTCTTAGCAGGTAAAGGCACCAATAAAGTATTAATTGGCAAAGATACACGCATCTCAGGTTATATGCTTGAGTCAGCGCTTGAAGCGGGTTTATCTGCAGCAGGGATCAATGTCGGCTTATTAGGTCCCATGCCGACTCCTGCCATTGCTTATTTAACAAAAACCTTCCGCTCTGAAGCCGGAATTGTTATTAGTGCCTCCCACAATCCTTATTACGATAATGGAATTAAATTCTTTTCGGCAAATGGCTATAAGCTTGATGATGAAGTTGAACTTGCCATCGAAGCTATGCTCGAATTACCAATGGACTGTGTTGAATCAGATAAGCTTGGTAAAGCAACGCGAATTAATGATGCTGCAGGTCGCTATATCGAATTTTGTAAGGGGACTTTCCCAAGCGAACTATCTCTAACCGGTATGAAAATTGTTGTTGATTGTGCGCATGGCGCTACGTACCACATTGCACCAAGTGTACTTAGTGAGCTAGGTGCAGAAATCATTGAAATCGGCACCAAACCTAATGGCATAAATATCAATCACCAGGTTGGTGCTACTTCCATGCGTGCTTGTGTGGAGGCGGTATTAGAGCATAAAGCGGATCTTGGTTTTGCCTTAGATGGTGATGGCGATCGCATTATGTTAGTGGACCACGAAGGAAATGTGGTTGATGGCGATCAGATCATCTTTATTATTGCTCGAGATGCGCTAAAAAATGGCCGTTTATCTGGCGGTGTAGTCGGCACGCAAATGAGTAATTTAGGCTTAGAGATCGCGCTAGACAATTTGGGTATTCCATTTGCACGTTCCAAAGTGGGTGATCGTTATGTGATGGAATTACTAAAAGAAAAAGGCTGGCACATTGGTGGTGAAAACTCTGGCCATGTTCTTAACCTTTCAACGATTTCTACAGGTGATGGCATTGTAGCAGGTTTGCAGGTATTGACGGCAATGCTACATACAGAAAAATCATTGAAAAGCTTATTGTCCGGTATGACTAAATTTCCACAAAAACTGGTTAATGTCCGTTATGAACCTTGTGCGATTGATTATTGTGCAGACCAACGAGTATTAGATGCCGTCACTGAAGCAGAACAGGCTTTAGGTGATACGGGTCGAGTGTTGTTACGAAAAAGTGGCACTGAACCATTAATTAGAGTGATGGTAGAAGCACAAAGTGTAGACGATGCTGATAAATGGTCAGCGCATATTGCACAAGTGGTGACCAAAATAGCAGTGGGATAGGGGCAAACGCCCTTATTTTTACTAATAGAGTGGTCTTTCACTTGTATAATGCCAATAGGTTGGGTAATATCGCCCACCTGAATTTCATTGGTAAATGATGTAAAGGATTAAATCAGATGACTAGACAGAAGATAGTTGCAGGTAACTGGAAATTAAACGGAAATGTCGCGTTAATTAAACAATTTAACGAAGCATTCAAGTCTCCAGAACTGGCACACGTTAAGGTCATGATTTTTCCACCAGCGTTGTTTACGAATGCATTTGAATCGAGTAATTTGATTGTTGGTGTTCAAAATATCTCTGAACATGTATCTGGTGCTTTTACCGGTGAGTTGAGTGTTGCAATGCTCAATGATTTAGGCATTTCACATACGTTAATTGGTCATTCTGAAAGACGTGATTTGTATAACGAAACCAATGAAATAATTGCTAAGAAAGTAGTCACTGCTTTAGCTGCAAATATTACACCTATATTATGTATTGGTGAATCGCTTGCAACAAGGCAAGCTGGTGAAGTGAATCAATTTATTCAATCACAGCTTGATAGTGTACTTGATGCAGTTGGTATTGCGGGGATCGCCAAGTGTGTGATTGCTTATGAGCCTATTTGGGCAATTGGTACCGGACAAACAGCAAGTCCCGCTCAAGCACAAGAAGTACATGCGTTTATTAGACAGTATATTGCGAGTATCGATGCACACGTAGCCGATTCAATCAGTATATTATATGGGGGGAGTGTTAATGCACAAACCGCAGCAGAATTATTTGCACAACCGGATATTGACGGTGGCCTTGTAGGCGGTGCAAGTTTAAAAGAATCTGAATTTTTAACTATTTGCCAAGCGGCAAATCAAAGAGGCTAACTATGTTACACGAAGTATTGATCGTTGCTTATTTAATCGTAGCATTACTACTAATAGGTTTAGTATTAATCCAACAAGGTAAAGGCGCTGACATGGGTGCATCACTTGGTGGTGGCGGTTCAAATACTGTCTTCGGTTCAGGTGGCTCAGGTAACTTTTTAACTCGTTCTACGGGTATTCTAGCAACTTTTTTCTTTCTTATCAGTCTGTTACTTGGTAACCTTACAGCCTCTAAAGAAAAAGCTGTTGATGAATGGCAGAATTTAGAAGTACCTGTTGTTGAAGCACCTATTTTAGATGTGCCAGCGACTGATGTACCTGCAAGCGATGTTCCAGTGACAACTGTTACACCTGCTGCAACAACTAGTGACGTTCCGGCTGTTCAAGAAACAAAAGATACAGACGGTAATCCTAACTAGAAAAATAATTACGCGGACGTGGCGGAATTGGTAGACGCGCCACCTTGAGGGGGTGGTGATTTTTAATCGTGGGGGTTCAAGTCCCCCCGTCCGCACCACATAAAAAAAACCAGCTTTAGGCTGGTTTTTTTGTTAAAAAATCATCATGTTCATACTGAGCATCGTTAAGTTGCTTTAGCTAGCAAGCATCCCTTTTAACTGTTTAACTACTTCGTCTTGCTCACCTACTTTAACCCAGATTACCGCTCCAGGCTTATGCTCATATGTAATCGGACTGGGTAACTCAACTACTTCACACAATTCAATGGCATTGAGGCGTTTAAAATCTTTGGCATTGTAATCTTTTGCTAATACACCGTGCTTAGATTTAGATGCTTTTAATTCTTCTTTCGATAATGGACCATAATAGCCCGCAATTTTGGCATAAGCGCAAATTTGTTTTGAGCCTTTTTCAACTAATCCAATATAACCCGATTTTTTAAATTTGGTGGTTCTTAGCTCCCAAGTATGTTCACCTGATATAATTTTTTGGAGGTGAGCATGTTCAATAATTAAAGCTCCATTATCAATAATATTAGATAAAATAGCATGGTGAGCGGGCTTGGCTTCTGCTTTTGTAGTTTTAGTCGATGCTGTTACTTTTTTTTTAATATCCTGAATATCATTTTTTAAATATTTTTTGATAATCAATTGGCGTTCACTATTACTGTACATTTTATCGTAGTAATAAATCCCGTATAAGGTAATGGCAACGAGCAGCGTGATAGTTAAAATCATGATGATAGTACACTCCAGTGTGTAGTTTACGACAAGTGTTTTTTATTGTTGTAATCTCATTATTATGCACTTAAATTCTGATAATCACTTATGCACGTTATTAAATTCTATTTTGCAAATGTAATGCCATATATATTTAGTAGTATAAACAATAGGTTAAATCTGAGTACATGTAGGATGTATGGAAGATGTAAAAATATCTGACAAAAAAAAGCTCAGTAGGTTAACTGAGCTAGTGTAGAAGGAATCGGTTATATAAAATATTAAGCAACGTTATTAATATTATCTTGAATACTGTCCCGGTTAGCGATTGCATCTTGTAAATCAAAATTGTCCATTAATAACAATAAATCTGCAATTCGACCTCTAAATTGGACACATAATTTTTCTGAATATTTTTGTTTTTTAACAGTACATCGAGTTTCAAAGCGATAGATACGATCAAGCAGCCTGCGTAAAGTTGTTTCGCTCAGTTCGCTTAATTCGGGGAGATTTATTTCTTCTTGTAACAACTCGTGAAAGTATTTTACTTCTTTTGTAACTGTATCAGCTCTAGACATAAGACCTCTTAACCTCTTTACAAATGTGTAGTACGTATTTATAAAGAGTCTTGCAATCTTTAGTCCAAAATTTTTAGTTGTTGTTTTTAATGGGTTTTATTTTATTTTAGACATGACAAAGATTACAAATGTAAAAAATCCAGACACCAAATATACAGATTCATGTTTACAATACGCCCATATTGATTTTTGCATCTAAACAAATTTGGCTGCGTGAAGTGGTGGTATGCCTATTTTGTGCGTAATTCTAGGTACAATTTATAGCATTTTATAGCAGAACGTCTTATACTATGCACCGCAATTAATAGCGTATGAAATCATTGAAATTAAAGGATAAATAGTGACTCCTATTACTCAAAAATTCCAGTATGGTCAGCATACTGTGACATTAGAAACGGGCGTAATCGCTCGTCAAGCCACTGCAGCCGTTATGGCTAGCATGGATGATACTTGTGTTTTGGTTACCGTTGTTGGTAAAAAAGAAGCCAAAGCAGATCAAAGTTTCTTCCCATTAACAGTTAATTATCAAGAAAAAGCTTATGCTGCGGGTAAAATCCCAGGTGGCTTTTTCAAACGTGAAGGTCGTCCTTCAGAAAGCGAAACATTAATCGCACGTCTTATTGACCGTCCAATCCGTCCGTTATTCCCTGAAGGCTTCAAAAATGAAGTTCAGGTAGTAATCACAGTTGTTTCTGCTAACCCAGAAATCCCAACTGATATTATCTCATTAATCGGTACGTCTGCTGCATTAGCTATTTCTGGTATGCCATTTGGTGGTCCAGTTGGCGCGGCGCGTGTTGGTTATACTGACGGTGAATATGTATTAAACACTCGTACTTCAGAGCAAGAAGCTAGTCAATTAGACCTAGTTGTTGCTGGTACTGAATCAGCGGTATTAATGGTTGAATCTGAAGCAGACATTCTTTCTGAAGAAGTGATGCTAGGTGCCGTTGTTTTCGGTCATGAGCAATCACAAGCAGTTGTTAGCAATATTGCTGAGTTTGCAGCGAATGTAAACACGCCTAAGTGGGATTGGACTGCTGTAGCTGAAAACACAGAATTAAAAGCGAAAGTTGCTGCTCACGCCCAAGAAGGCATGACTGCTGCGTATCAGATTTCTGATAAACTAGCGCGTAAAACTGCTGTTGACACCGTAACTGAAGAAGCACTAGCTGCTATTGTTGCTGCTGATGATTCAGTAGATGCGAAAGAAGTCTCAGAGTTACTTCATGACTTAGAGTCTGACGTTGTTCGTTCACGCATTCTTGCTGGTGAGCCGCGTATTGATGGCCGTGATCCTGCGATGATCCGTGCACTTGACGTAGCTACTGGCGTATTACCACGTACTCACGGTTCTGCTGTGTTTACACGTGGTGAAACCCAAGCACTTGTTGCCGCTACACTTGGTACTGAGCGTGATGCACAGATGTTAGATGAACTTGGTGGCATGGCTACTTCACGTTTCATGTTACATTATAATTTCCCTCCATACTCAGTTGGTGAAACTGGTTTTATCGGTTCACCAAAGCGTCGTGAAATTGGTCACGGTCGTCTTGCTAAACGTGGTATGCAAGCAGTTATGCCAAGTGAAACTGATTTCCCGTACGTAGTACGTGTAGTATCAGAAATCACTGAATCTAACGGTTCTTCATCAATGGCTTCTGTTTGTGGTACATCTCTTGCGCTTATGGATGCAGGTGTTCCGATTAAAGCTTCTGTTGCGGGTATCGCTATGGGGCTAGTTAAGTCTGATGAAAACTTCGTTGTTTTATCTGACATCTTAGGTGATGAAGATCACTTAGGCGACATGGACTTTAAAGTAGCGGGTACGACTAACGGTATTACTGCTTTACAAATGGATATCAAAATCGAAGGTATCACTCAAGAAATCATGCAAATTGCGCTTAAACAGGCAAAAGAAGCACGTATTCATATCTTAGGTGTGATGGACCAAGCAATTAATGGTCATCGTGAAGAGTTATCTGAATTTGCACCACGCATTTATACAATGAAAGTGGATCAAGATAAAATTCGTGACGTTATCGGTAAAGGCGGCGCGATGATCCGCTCTATTACTGAAGCATCAGATACGAATATCGAAATTGAAGATGATGGAACGATTAAGATTTTTGCGACTGAAAAAGCAAAAGCTGATATTGCGATTGAAAAAATCAAGCAAGTAACTGCTGAAATTGAAGTCGGCAAAGTCTATGCTGGTAAAGTATCACGCATTGCTGATTTTGGTGCATTTGTTGAAGTATTACCAGGTAAAGATGGCCTTGTACATATCTCTCAAATCGCACACGAACGTGTTGCTAAAGTCACTGATTACCTTAAAGAAGGTCAAGAAGTTCAGGTTAAGGTCATGGAAATTGATCGTCAAAACCGTGTGCGTTTAAGCATGAAAGAACTGATTGAAAAGCCTGCTCAAGAATCTGACGCAGAATAATCATTAAGTTGATGTAAAAAGGAGCCTGAGGCTCCTTTTTTTATATCCAAAATACACATACGGCTGTTGTCATAGTGCAATTCATGTTAAATTTTAAATATTGTAAGTAAAGCCAATTCATCTTGTGATGATCTATTGTCTTATTTTCCCATTGTCATTTTTATAATTAAGGATCCCTAAGTTGCGCTGTATTCAATGCTTACTCCTCATCGTCATTTTAACCCTGAGTGGTTGCTCACTGCTCTCTAGCGATCAAGCTAATCTTGCACAACGTATCGACGCGCTTGATACGAGTAATAGTATGGCGAATTTAATCATTCCTGAGCCAGTAGAAGCATCAGGTCGAGCTCAACAAGCGTTAGCCAAATTCAATATGATTGTCATGAGCCCTGAACTTAGCGACGACGAACGTGCACAGTTTTTATTTCGCCGAGGTTTATTATTTGATAGTGTTGGTCTGTCTAGTCTCGCATTTTACGATTTTCAACAATCACTGCGCTTTGATCCACGTTTGCATGAGGCTTATAATTCCATTGGGATCCATCACACGGTTCGCAAAGAATATATAGAAGCCTATGAGGCATTTGATGCTGTACTCGAAATGGATGAAAATTATGAATTTACTTATCTAAATCGTGGTGTGGCTTTGTATTATGCAGGGCGATCTGATTTAGCGCTACCAGATATACAACGCTATTACGATAATGATCCGCAAGATGCATATCGTCTTTTATGGCTATATTTGGTGCAGTTTGAGGTTAATCCTGATACTGCAATGACGTTGCTCAAAAAGGGAGAAGTGCAGTTAACCAGTAATCAGTGGTCTGATAACATTGTGGCATTTTATACGGGCAAGATATCGCAACAATCTTTACTTAACTCTGTCATTGTTGGAGTTGATACTCGTAATCAGATGAATGAACGCTTGTGTGAAGCGTATTTTTATTTAGGAAAATATTTTCGACAATTTGGTAAAGACAAAATTGCCACCAACTTTTTTAAATTAGCGTTAAGTACTAATGTGTACGAATTTGTTGAACATCGTTTTGCTAGGGTTGAATTGGCGTTGATACGTGATAAAAATGTGCAAGTAGATGCCACCAATCGTTTACCTGATTCAGAGTGAGCTTTTTAAGGGGCTTGTTTTTTTTGTATGCATAGTAATAAGTGCAGATTCTAACGCGTCTAAGTATATTTATCCGCAAATAGCGCCTCAAGTATCAGCTGATATATCGGTAACCCAATTTACGCGTTGTGTTGATCATGTTGCGTTAATTGCTCACAGTGTCATTGACTATCATTATTTGATGGGATTGTATGACGATTTTGTCTTTGATACGAACATGCGTTTTCTTCCTGTTTGTCTGCTGCCTCCGATGATGATTTCTGACAATGCCAGGGATCAGCAAGCACACCTACCGCTTTTAACAACACAAATAGTCAAGGTACAAGCGCAAGGTAATGCCTATGTCTCTGATGCTGTCATGCAACTGGCACACACGGATACCTATCAAGTATTTATCCATGAACTAGCTCATTTTGCCGGGTTTTTAGATGAGTATCCAATGAGTGCTGCCGCAGCTCGCTTTCAATGTGATATTGCGCGCAATGCGCCGAATGTTATTCATGCTTCGCAACTGGGTGATAACAATGACCAACCGCATCCCTATGCGGATATTTTTATTGCTCAGCTAAATCTTCGTAAGGAGAATGCAGACTATGAACACATTGGTTGTGAAACACAGCATAATCAGATACGACGGTTCCTATTACATCCTAATGATTTCACATTTTTGCGTTTTTATGATGTGCCTGTTATCCCGTATTTATATCAATACTTATGGCAGCAACAAGTGTTAAAAAGACGAACCAGTAAGATAATGACCGGTGCATCTTCTTAAAAGTATATCGCTATGCAGTATGCTCTGGTTTGAACTCATTTACCCACATCGCAGTCGCCCCACAAATTGCTACTGGCATAACAATAAAATTAACAATGGGGATCAAGGCGAATAAACTCGTAATAATGCCAAAACCAAATGTTAAAGATTTACGCTGATTTAACTGATTACGCATCGCTGCAAACGATATTTTATGATTATCAAACGGGTAATCTGCATATTGGATTGCCATCATCCAGCCATTAAACAAAAACCATAACACTTGACCAATAATGGGCAGAATAAAAAATAATAATAAAAAACCTATGGCACGAGGAATGTAGTACAAGAGTTTGGTCAATTCGCGCCCTAATGTGCGCGGCAAATCTTTTAGAATGTCACCTAGACCGCTTGAGTCAACGGTTTGTCCTGTCAGGTGTTGTTCAACTTTTTCAGCAAGTAAACCGTTAAATGGTGCCGCTATCCAATTGGCTAATGTACCAAAGATCAAAGCAAAAATGAGTAACACACTTAGAACAGCTACCGGCCACAAAATATAAATTAATCCATCTTTGAGCCAGCCAAGCCAATCTGGGATCATATTAATGACGCCCTGTATCCCCAATGCAATTTCACCAAATAGAAAATAAAACGCACCAGCAAATAATCCGATGTTAATAATCAACGGGACAAAGACAAAACGTTTGAGGCCCTTCACGGTAATCAGTGAAAATCCTTGAAAAAAATAGCTCATTCCAGAGCGTTGATGCATAGACATAGAAAAACTCGCTAAATTTAATTAGCTCATTATAAGGTGTTTCGCGTCAGGAATGTATTAAGAAATGTTACTAATGTTTTCCGATATAGAATAGATGCAGAATAATTGTGCAAACACCACGTATTCATAGCGTTATCGCATCTAAATCGCGTAATCTGTTTGCACCTAATAGGGATTGTTGTTACATTTCTATGCATAATTATAATCACAAAAATAGCACAGGTTCATGCGTCTAAAACGGATAAAGTTAGCTGGATTTAAATCTTTTGTCGAGCCTACGACGATCCCTTTTGATGGTGATATGACCGCTATCGTCGGTCCCAATGGATGTGGTAAATCTAACGTGATAGATGCTGTGCGCTGGGTGTTAGGTGAATCCAACGCCAAAAATTTACGTGGTGACGCCATGACCGATGTCATCTTTAATGGCTCTGCGTCGCGCAAACCTGTAGGGCAGTGTTCAGTTGAATTAGTGTTTGATAATAGTGCCGGTCGGATAGCGGGTGAATACGCTAGTTATACTGAGCTATCCGTTAAGCGTTTAGTTACCCGTGACGCACAATCCTTTTATTATCTCAATGGAGCTAAATGTCGCCGCCGAGATGTCACTGATTTATTTTTAGGAACGGGATTAGGTCCGCGTAGTTATGCCATCATAGAACAGGGGATGATTTCCAAGTTAATTGAATCAAAACCCCAAGAGCTACGTGTATTTATAGAAGAAGCAGCAGGTGTATCTAAATACAAAGAACGACGCAAAGATACAGTGACTCGGATCAAGCATACTCATGAAAATTTAATTCGCTTAGATGATGTACGTAGTGAACTTGGACAACAACTTGATAAACTCCAAGAACAAGCACAAACCGCGCAACGCTATACGGATTTAAAAGCACAGCAAAGAACACTTCAAGGACAAATTACTGCGTTAAAATGGCTGGTCGAAGCTGATAAAATTGCATCAAGCGAGCATGTTTTTCTGCAACTGACAAGCCAGTTGGCTGGTTTGCACACCAATCAACAAGGTGAAGAAACGCAATTGATAGCACTGCATGTTCAACAAGAGAATCTTAATGAAGAAATTGCGACACAACAGGCTACTAAATATCAGTTAGCAACCAACATAACGACATTAGAACAAGAACAAAAGTACTGCAACACCAGAAAGTCACAAATTCAACAAGAATTACAAGATACTAAAGCACAGCGTATTGCGCATGAGCAAGCCCTAAATAGTTTTGATTCACAACTTGTTGATGCACAAATGATAGTGACGGCATTAGAGCCTGATTACGAAATCCAAACCACACAACAACAACGCCTAACACTAAACTTAACCGCCGCCGAGTTGGCGTTAACAGAATATTCCGCCAATACTGCTGCTCAAGCAATGGCATATCAACAAAGTAAAGCGCAATCCGAACAATGCCAAAGTCAGATCCAAGCATTACATAGTGTGCGACAAAAATCTCAATCTAGTGTTGATCTGGTGTCACAGGGATTAGCGCAATTAACGCTTGAAGCGCAACACCTTACAGCTGAAATATTAACTCAAGGCTCTATCATTGACTTCCAACATCAAGTTGTCAGTGAACAACAAGCTAATCTAGTCATGCTGCATAAGGATGAGTCTGTATTACAATGTGAGTTAGCCCAAATGCAGACTCAACTAACCCAGATTAAACACCAAATAGCACAAGATGAAGTGGCGTTAACAGCGTTAGAAACGTTACAAAACGCGCAAACTATCACACGCAGTGTGGCATTTTCGACTGAGCCGTTATGGCAGTGGTTATCGGTACTGCCGCAAGATGCACATTGGTTTGAGCCTGTGCTACATTTTGCCCAGCAACCCGATGTGACGACTTGTGATAGCGATGCAGTCATACAGGCGCTCGTTAATGAACCTAATAGTCCCGTTCATACTTGGCTTGAGACGTCTTTTACAACCACTAAGGTAGTTGGTTCGTTAGCACAAAAGTGTCAAAACGAGCGTGTTCCAACATGGTTTAACACGATTCATTTATTGTCCAATATAAATGTGAACGATGCGGTTCTTGTCCTTGAGACGTTACCGATTGGCGCAAGCGTTTTGTTAGATAATGGTATATGGTTGCAGCCTGGTGGGCTATATCAAACAGGGTTATATAATCAAGCTGATAGCGCTGCACAGAGCTTAGTTGTGCGTGCACAGCAGATTGATGAGCTAGCTGCGGCTATTGCATCTGGGCTACAGCAAGCTCAAGCCTTACAACGTGAGATAAATCAAAAACAAGAAGGCTTGGCAACCAAACAAGCTGCGCTGGATTTAGCGGTTAACGCGAATGAGCAGGCAAAACAAGAGTTACAGCAAGCTCAACAAACCCAGAGACAGTTAGTGTTTCAGCAGGAACAAAATCAGTTGCAACACACTAAGCTCATTAATGAAAAAAAACGTTTACTGGATACCTTAGCAGATGAAACGATTCAGTTAGATGAATTGAATGAAACATTGGCAGAGTATACACTGCAATTAGACGAGTTAACTGAACTCCAACATGGAAAGCGAGTGCAAGAAACGCAATTAACGGATGCTGTCACCTCATTACGTAATCAGGTTCAGCAAGCCCAGCATTCTATTCACCAATCTGAGTTAGCGTTACAAAAAGCCCGCTCGTCACATTCCTTTGTGGTTCAAAATAAATCGAATCAAGTTAAGTTACTTGCCGATGTACAAATGAAAATAAGGCAGCTTGAAGATCAAATACAGGCGCTCGAAGGGCCGTATGAGAAAAACCAAGTGCAGTTATTGACGTTGCTTGAACAACAAGTGGCACTCGATACATCGATTCAATCTTTGCTGGCGAATGCCAACGAATTATTACTAAAAATCAAACAGACAGAAGCAGGGCATAAGAGTAATCAGCATCAAGTTGAGACTATCAAAGAAAAAATTCAGTCTCAAGAGTTAGGATTACAAGGGCATCGAGTCAGGGCGGCAGGAATAGTTGAACAACTCGAACAAATCGAGCTGCAGCTATCAACGATTTTACCTGACTTGCCGGATGATGCCGATGCCGTTGCATTACAACAAGAGTTAGATCAAGTTACCTATGATATAACACAATTAGGTGCGGTAAATTTAGCAGCAATTACTGAGTACGAGATTCAATTTCAGCGAAAAACGCATTTAGATCAACAAAATACCGATTTATGTTTAGCTCTGAATACCTTAGAAAGTGCTATGAAAAAGATTGATAATGAGACCAAAGCACGCTTTAAAGCTACGTATGATCAAGTTAACACTGATCTTAAAAATTTGTTTCCAAAAGTGTTTGGTGGCGGAACAGCCTATCTTGAACTCACCGGTGATGATATGCTCGACACTGGCGTGACAATTATGGCACGACCACCAGGTAAGAAAAATAGTACAATACACTTATTATCCGGTGGAGAAAAAGCGTTAACCGCATTATCATTGGTTTTTGCTATTTTTCGTTTAAATCCAGCACCATTTTGTTTGTTGGATGAGGTTGATGCACCATTAGATGATGCGAATGTCGGCCGGTTTTGTAAATTAGTCAGTGAAATGTCTAAGACGGTACAGTTTATATACATTTCTCATAATAAAATTGCGATGGAGATGGCGAGTCATTTAACAGGTGTTACAATGGCTGAACCGGGGGTATCAAGAATGGTAGCCGTCGATATCGATGAAGCAGTAGCCATAACTCAGGCATGAAGGATTTTTGATGGACTTACAACTTACGCTAATTATACTAGGCTCAATTTCTATCGTTGGGCTACTCATTCATGGTTTATGGGTGAGTCGTAAAAATAACTCTCCACAAGAGCATTGGAGTAAAGATGATATTGATTATGATGCCCCTAACATAGGCTTAGGAAATGATACTGATGCACTAACAAAAGCACAGCAAAATGAATCGATTAATAAGAATAGATTTGCTGAAAACATTGATTTACCCGATCCGTATGATGATGATCTAAATGATTTTGATGAGTATGGTATTGGTAAAGTGAGTACGATTGACTCAGAAAAACAGAACGATGCATCTAATACTGAAAACGAGAGTACTTCGTCACTGGATGATATCCCGACCTTTGATATGTTTACGTCAGTTGCAAAGCCAACGGCTGATCCTGCTACTGCTGATAAACCCACGGTATACGCTTCAGTTGTGACGAACCCTAAACCACCATTGGCACAATCTCCTGCGAATAATGATTCATCCTCACTAGCCAATAATACTGGAGGGGACTCTGACCAATTTCCGTCGCCACCAAAACATTTTTTACAGAATGTGACAGAGCAAAATGATAGTTCTAATGATGGTTCTAATGATAGTTCTGTTGATACAGAGCCTACTTCCTCAAACTCAGCGGCTGCCAACGCCCAAGTGCCGAGTGACCCAGAAATTCAAGTCACCATTACAGATACACCGGTTCCAACAGTACAAGAAACACTTCAGCCGGAACCTGAAGTAAAAGTTAAGGCCGAGGATGTGCCACTTTATTCAGCTCCAGCTGTAACTCCACCACCAGTAGTGCCTGAGACGGTAGCGAAAAAACCGTCATTGACCGAACAAGCCAAAAACTTAGTTATCCGCAAAACGCGCCGCACGCCAATTCGTAACGAACCAAAAATTAATGACGATCAAATGCGCATTGATTTTGACACAGTAGATCCGGTAATCAATGAAAATAAGGCGGCTGCAAAAGCGCAATCAACTAGTGGGTCCAAGCATGCGATTGAACCTGAATTTTTATCATTGAATGTTAAAGTAAGCAAAAATAATCCGATCCCTGGAGCTCAGCTTATTGCCTCTTTATTAACATTAGGCTTTAAATTTGGTGACTCTGATATTTTCCATCGTCATGTTAATTCGAATGGCAAAGGACCTATTTTATTTAGTCTTGCAAATATGTTTAAACCAGGTGTTTTTGATGTGGAACACATGGAAACGCAACAGTATTATGGGTTAAGTTTATTTATGTCATTACCTATCGAAGGGGATGCGCACCAAGTATTTAATATGATGCATAATGCAGCCCGCAAGCTAGCCGATGAGTTTGGGGCACAAGTCTTAGACGAGCATCGCAGTGGGTTAACCCAGCAAGGATTGCAACACTACGTTGAACGGATCCGAGAGTTTGAACGTCGTCGCTTATTTGGGCAATAAATTCTATGCATAGTATTTCTCCACAACAACGCACTATTATTGATTCGTTGGCTATTGGGCTGAACGCCGATGAGGTCGCTGAAGACCTTTCCATTACCGAATTAAGTGTAATTAGTAATACACAATTATTGGCTATTTTACATGCCGCTAATGCTTGTTATCGTGCCGGATTTCCGTTAATTGATGACGCAACTTATGATCATCAATATTTAGCGGAATTACAACAACGCGATCCTACTCATGAGTTTTTGAGTTATGTTGAACCAGAAGTTGCGACGGGTAAAACGGTTACATTACCGCAAAAAATGTTGTCTACCGACAAAGCGTATTCAGTGACTGAAATTGAAAAATGGGTTGAGCGTATTCGCAAAGCCGCACAAGAAATCAATGTGCCTGAAAGTGATATTCAGATCCGAATCACCCCAAAACTTGATGGTTATGCTGCTTTTGATGACGGTGAGCGTCTATATACACGCGGTGATGGCGTTAGAGGTCAAGATATTACCCGTGCTTTTACTCGTGGAATGGCGGTCGCACAACATGGTATGCGTGGTTTAGGTCCCGGCGAAATTGTTATTTCAAAGAGTTATTTTACTCAGCATCTTGCCGAACAATTTGAAAACTCACGGAATATTCAAGCTGCGATAATTGCAGAAAAAAACGTCGAGCCAGCTGTTAAGCAAGCTATCAATGAACAAGCCTGTGTATTTTATCCCTTTTCACTATTACCTAATTGGACAGGCAATGTTGACGATGTGTTATCTGATTTTACCGCGTTACTAGAGCCTATCTGGGATGCTGTAGATTATGATATTGATGGCGTCATACTAGAAACTACAAACCCTGACATTAAAACGCACATGGGGGCGACACGTCACCATCACCGTTGGCAGATTGCATTTAAAGTCAATGATGAATCAGCTGAAGTCGAAGTGTTGAATGTCACGCCACAAACTTCACGTACTGGGCGCATTTCTCCTGTTGCGGAATTAGTGCCAACAAAGCTAAGCGGCGCGACGATTAGTCGTGCGACGGTTCACCATTATAATATGGTTAAAACCAACGGGGTAGGTCCTGGTGCCGTGGTTCAGTTAGTGCGCAGTGGTTTGGTGATCCCTAAAATTGAAAAAGTATTACACGCAGTCACTCCACAATTACCGGAGACGTGTCCGAGCTGTGGCTCGCATATCATTTGGGAAGCGGATCATTTAATTTGCCCAAACAAGACAGATTGTTCAGCACAAACAGAAAATACCTTAGTGCATTTTTTCAAATCGTTAGGTAATAATGATGGTTTTGGACCCAAAGTCATTGAAAAATTACATCAACATGGGATCAAACGGATCCATGAAATCTATGCCTTGTCACAGAATCAATTACTCGGGTATGGATTTGGTGAAAAAACCGCTTTCAATCTCGTTGAACAGTTAACCGTCAGTCGCACAGTTGCAATTGAAGATTGGCGCTTTTTGGCGGCGTTTGGAGTCAGCCGGTTGGCTGGCGGCAATTGTGAAAAATTACTAGAGCATCATACGTTGCCTGAGTTATTTGCTCTGGATGTTGATGCGATGGTCACGATTGATGGCTTTGCACAAGTCAGTGCAGAAGCCATTGTTGAAGGTTTAGCAAACGTCAAAGAAGAGTTTTTTAAAGTGTATGATCTAGGCTTTAATTTAACTCAAACGCCCAAGTTAAGTGATAGTGATTTAGCGGATTCGGTTCTGTTCGGCAAGCAAGTCGTATTTACCGGTTCAATGGCATCTGGCTCGCGTCCAGATATGGAAAAACATGCTAAATCATTAGGTGCTAAAGTTGGTAAGTCAGTATCGGGCAATACCACTTATTTGATTACGGGTGATAAAGTAGGTGCGAATAAAATAAAGGCTGCTCAAGATAAAGGAGTCACTGTATTATCAGAAGCTGAATACTTAGCTATGCTGCAGTAATTGGCTTTACTAGCAGCACATGACTCTTAATGGCATTGACGTTTGGCGCGGCGCGCTTGCCAAGATTTAATCACTGAGCGGCGCCATAAAAAACTCATGGTCGCATAGCCAAGCGACCCAAACACCACTGAGCAAATCATACATCCTAATAAGAATGCTGGCCCAATAGTATTGACACTTCCCATTAACCATTCCCACGATAATTGAAATTCAAATTCGCGCACATCCGTTCCTAACACCCAAGCACCAACCTTATATGCCCCATAAAATATTGGAGGCATGGTCAGCGGATTTGTCAGCCATACGGTAGCGATCGAAAGCGGCAGGTTAACCCGTAATGGAATTGCCGCAAATGCAGATAACCACATCTGAAATGGCACTGGCCAAAACGCAAAAAACAGTCCTATGCCAAACGCCCCTGATGCTGAATGGCGATTTAAATGCCATAAATTAGGGTCTTGAAACATACTTCCGAACAGTTTTAGGAACTTCTGTTCCCTGATAGTCTTGTGATCCGGCAGAAACTTATTAATAAACTTTTTAGGCATGATAAATAAACGACTCGGTTCCTACGCTCTACAAGTTATACATATTTGCAATCCAGCATTTTGTGCTGGCATGGTCTTATGCATGGTTTCGTTTGCTTGGTGGCCAATGTTACCGGTTGTGCAACTATTAACCGCTCCATTGACGATATTCAAACTGGTTGTGATTGTAATCGGTTACTTAGTTATTTTATCGTTAACACTATCATTAAGATTACTACTGCGACCGGTCCCTACTGCAGCGCATCATGGTATTAAGCGAAGACATAAACTGAGAAATTTTATTACAGGTGTAATAATAGCATGTGTCTATTGTAATTGGATAGGACATCAGTATATCAATGCAATAAATAGTATCGACTTTGATACGCCGTTGTGGGTGCAAGGGGAAGTGACGACATTACAAAATACGGATCATCGTTTAAGTAAAAAGAGCACGGTAATACTGCGTGTTACCCACATTAATACCTCTGAAGTGAGCCCTATGCTAATACGCGTAAATTGGTATTACCCTAAAGCTAATTTACGCCAAGGACAACACTGGCAATTACTGGTGAAATTAAAACCTTCGCGAGGGTTAGCCAATCAGGCTGGTTTTGATTATCAACGCTACTTAATTGGTCAGCATATTGTCGCGACAGGTTACATTAAACCTCATGTTAACAATCATTGGTCTAGTGGTGACATTAGTTTAGCTCAACATTTAAGCTTGCAACTCGAACACGGGGATACCTATCATCATCAATGGATAAACGCCTTGATGCTAGGGCATAAACACGCATTAACCCCTGTGGATAAACAGTTAATTAGAGAGACCGGGACTGCACATTTGTTTGTTATTTCTGGTATGCATATCGGTGTGGTGGCGGCATGGATCGCACTAGTCTGTCATTTTATGGTGAATACTGGGACGCTATTAATGCGACGCTGTGGCATTGATGTCGCGAGCGGTATGCCAGTGGTAATCCTTTCTATGATTTTGTTGGGCACGTTTGCATATTGTGCGTTACTGGGCTTTACGATCCCTATGTTACGCGCATTTACGGTGATTAGTTTGTGGTTAGTATTGAATTATTGTCAGGTGAAAATCGGGTTTATGCACAAATATATACTGTGCTTAGTTGTCGTGTGTTTAGTGTTTCCTATGAGTGCTTTTAATCTGGGATTTTGGCTGAGTTTTGCGGCAGTATCTGCGATTGTATTGGTATGTCATGTGATTATATTTAACACGCAAAACTGGATCCATAAAATCCGTGCATTTATCGGTTTACAAATAGCGTTATCTATTTTGTTGATCCCCATTAATGTTTTGTTTTTTCAGCAATGGTTACCGGCGAGTATATTTGCAAACTTATGGGCAATTCCATGGGTTACTCTGATTCTTGTGCCGTTGTGTATGTTAGCGTTATTGATAAACGTGATTGCATTGTTATTGCCGGACGATCTATTTATCTTCGATTTTGCTTATCAGGGGGGGATGGCATTATTAGATCAATGTTTCGCGTGGTTGTTAGCAGGGTTACGGCTCTTTACCAATCTCGAGCCAGTGGCTGCGGTGTTTGCACCTGTTCCGATTTCATTGAACGTTGTCGAGTGTTTGATACTGCTACTCGTGATCATCACAGGGCTGATGTTTCATCGTCAATGGTATGCACAAATACTACTCGTGTGGGTGTTGGTTGGGGCGATATTTACAATACATCCGCACAAGGATAGGATTAGCCATGACCCAGCAACTCGGTTCTTTGATGACAGTGCCACCTCAGTCCCGATGACATTGCATATCATGGATGTTGGTCAAGGTAGTGCAACCCTATTGATTGCTAATAATGAGGCGCTGGTATTTGATGTCGGTGATGATTTTGGTGACCAATTTAATATGGTCGATAGTGTACTCAGACCATTTCTGCAGCAATCGAATATCACCGATATTCGAGCCACTTATATCAGTCACAATGATAAAGATCACGCCGGCGGGATAAACCGCTTAGTCAAAGCCTATCCACTGATGCGAGTCGTTGATGAACAAAATGGTTGTGTCAAAGGGTATCAACGTATGTTCCATTCAGTGCAAGTTAAGGTGTTGTGGCCTCCTCTAAACATGCCAATTAGAACCGACAATGATCGCTCATGTGTGATTCAATTGCAGATAGCAACACAACGGGTCTTGATCACCGGGGATATAGAAGCATTTGCTGAAGCGCAATTAGTCATGGCACACGACAGAGGGGGCATTGATTTACAAAGTGATATCTTGATTGTGCCACATCATGGCAGTGCAAGCTCATCTAGTGTCGCATTTTTACAGCGAGTCGCTCCTCATCATGCGCTTATCTCTGCTGGATATATGAATCGATATCAACTGCCCAAAGCCAGTATTTTACAACGATATAGTGACGCAAATATTAAAGTGCTTAATACTGCGCAAGTGGGACAAATTTCCATTCAGTTTACTGACAATGACACTATACCTTATACAATCACAACACAGCGCGGTTCATCCTATAGTGGTATATGGGCATATCGTTGGTATCAATTTCAGTAGTATTATTTGGGTTATCAGCTGTTTACAGGTACAATAACCATTGAAAAAATTTAGACCAGAAAGTGAGTGACAGCTTGTCGAAAACCTTACCCGTTGCTGCAGACATACCGGTATTACACCGATTTTTATCTTATTTGACTGCTTATAAATTCTTCTTTGCGATTGCCATTATTGGCATGATTGGGTATTCCGCGATTGATGCGTTTGTTATTGCACAATTACAACCCCTAATTGATGAATCTTTAGGGCAGGGCGATTTCGAATTTTTACGAATTGCGGCTTATTTGATTATTCCTATGTTTATTCTGCGTGGAATATTTAATTTCATGGGCACTTATACCCTTGACTGGATCAGCAGTAAAGTCGTCATGAACATGCGCCAATCGCTGTTTCAGCATTATATTAATTTGCCGGTTAGTTTTCATGACCAACATTCCACCGGTTTATTAATTTCTAAATTAACCTTTGATACTGAACAAGTCGCACAAGCTGCGGGTAAAGCCTTATTAACTTTGGTTAGAGAAGGGGCGTTGGTAGTTGGTCTGTTGTGTGTCATGTTTTATTATTCGTGGCAGTTATCGTCTATCTTTTTATTGATTGCGCCTGTGGTTGCTATCGTTGTTTCGGTAGTAAGTAAACGTTTTCGTATTGTTTCTAAACGCATTCAAGATGCGATGGGCAATCTAACCACGGCAGTGGAACAAGTTGTCAAAGGGCATAAAGTGGTATTAATGTTTGGTGGTGCTGAACTTGAGTCAAACCGCTTTTATCATAAAAATAATGAAAACCGTCATCAGATTTTAAAGCTTTGTGTCGCGAGGATTTTAAGTGTTTCTACGATCCAAATTATTGCATCGATTGCACTTGCGGTTGTCTTATTTATTGCTAGTGTCCCAGGATTAGTGGAAAACTTAACGCCAGGTATATTTACTCAGGTCGTTGTTTGTATGACCATGTTACTTAAGCCATTAAAGCAAATCACAACAGTTAATAATGATTTTCAACGTGGGATGGCTGCCTGTCATAGTATTTTTACAGTATTAGATGAGCCTATTGAACCTAATACGGGTTTGATGAAAATTGCCCGTACTTCAGGAAAAATTGAATTTAATCAGGTGACATTTGCGTATCCAACCAAAGAAACCAATGCCCTAACCAATGTATCGTTTACGGTAGAGCCGGGACAAACGGTGGCATTAGTCGGTCGTTCAGGGTCTGGTAAATCAACTATATCAAGCTTGTTAACTCGTTTTTATCAACCTCAAAAGGGACAGATTTTACTCGAAGATCACGATCTTAACGACATTGAACTGACTTCATTACGCAGTCAGTTTGCACTTGTTTCACAACACGTCACCTTATTTAACGATACGATTGCAAACAATATCGCCTATGGAACTCAAGGTGATATTGATTTTAACGCGGTATTAAATGCAGCAAATATTGCGCATGTCACCGAGTTTGTTAATGAGCTCGATGAAGGGTTTGATACCATTGTTGGAGAAAACGGTTTAATGCTCTCTGGCGGTCAACGTCAGCGGATTGCTATTGCACGTGCGATTTTACAAAACGCACCTATTTTGATTTTAGATGAAGCGACGTCTGCCTTAGATACAGAATCTGAGCGATTAATTCAAGATGCACTGCATCAGCTCCAAGCGCAATGCACCAGTATTGTTGTTGCGCACCGTTTGTCGACTATCGAATCGGCAGATTTGATTTTAGTGATTGACCAAGGGCGTATAGTTGAGCAAGGCTCGCATCAAGAGTTACTCGAAAAATCGGGTATCTATGCACAGTTACACACGATGCAATTTAGTGAGTAATGATGACATTTATTGAAAAAGCATGGAAGAAGCAATCATTATGGTTGTATCTGCTCGCACCCTTTAGCCTTCTATTTTGGTTGTTAAGTACTTTGCGCCGTGCGTTATTTAAAGTCGGTATCAAAACCACACATCACTTACCGGTTCCTGTTGTAGTCGTAGGTAATATTAGTGTGGGGGGAAATGGTAAAACGCCTGCCGTATTGGCTATTGTGGAGCACTTACAATCCAAAGGTTTTTCTCCAGGGATTTTATCTCGCGGCTATGGCGCTATGTGCAAAGACTTTCCATACCACGTTCAATGTAGTGATAGTGCCACATGGGCAGGCGATGAACCTTTACTGATGGCGCAACAAGCATTGGTTCCTGTTGTGATAGATCCAAATCGCGTGCGTGGCGGACAATATCTAGCACAGCACTGTGATGTGATTATTTGTGATGATGGATTGCAGCATTATGCGCTGCATCGTGATATTGAAATAGTGGTGATGGATGAGCGACGGGTCGGTAACGGTTGGTTGTTACCGGTTGGTAATTTACGCGAGCTACCTGCGAGATTACGCTCCGTTGATTTTATTATTTTAAATTCGGCATCCATCCAAAATAAACATGAAATCCAGATGCAATTATTGCCACAAGCGCTGCAACCTGTTAATCCTGCAAGTGTGTCTCAATTTGCTAAGCCGCCGGTAGAATTTGATTATTTGATGACGGGGATTGGAAATCCACAACGTTTCGAGGATACCTGTGATAGTTTGAGCATCGTGTTTCATAATACACTTTTTTATCCCGATCATTTTCATTATCGCCCTAAGGATGTTCCCTCTGGTTCGGTGATTATGACACAAAAAGATGCAGTCAAATGCTCTGGCTTTGCATTAGCTCAATGGTATTATTTGCCCGTTAAAGCAACGTTTTCTGAACATTTTTTATCAGATTTAACTACACTACTAAATACCAGAACTCCGGTAAAACAGACAAATGGCTTTTGATAAACTCTTACTCCAAGTGTTAGCGTGCCCTGTTTGTAAAGGGGCATTAGTGGCACATACTCATCCAGACACACTTGAGCAAGAACTGGTCTGTAAATTTGATCGCCTTGCGTTTCCCATGTTAGGTGATGCACCTATATTAATTGAACATAAAGCAAGAACCCTGTTACTTGCTGAATACGAACAGGTAAAGTAAATGGCATTTATTGTAATTATCCCCGCACGCTATGGTTCGACTCGTTTTGAGGGTAAACCCTTAGCGGATATCGATGGCAAACCTATGGTGCAACATGTCGTTGAACGTGCATTGTCCGCAGAACCGTCGGCTGTGTATGTGGCGACTGACGATCAACGCATTGGTGATGTTGTGCGGAGTTTTGGAGCGGAGGCGATCATGACGTCACCTGATCATCAATCAGGTACTGAACGATTAGCTGAAGTCGTGGATATTTTAAATTTGTCAGCAGATACCATTGTCGTCAATGTGCAAGGGGATGAACCACATATTCCGGTTGAAATTATTGCTCAGGTAGCTAATAATTTGGCAGAGAATCCAGATGCGGTCATGTCTACTTTGGCTTGTAAGATAACAACGGCTGAAGTGTTAATGAACCCTAATGCGGTAAAAGTCGTGATGGATAAACAGGGCATGGCGTTGTATTTTTCACGCGCTCCATTACCCTATGTGCGTGATGATTTTATGCAAGGAAGTACGACGAAAGCGACCAGTGATATTGGTTCACCGTTAGCCCATGAGCACTATCGTCATATCGGTGTGTATGCGTATCGAGCTGGGTTTATTAAAGAATATATTGGACTAGCACCGAGTGCGTTAGAACAGGTCGAATCGTTAGAGCAATTACGCGTGTTATATCACGGCTTTAAGATACATGTGGCAGAAGCATTGAGTACGCCTCCGCCAGGAATTGATACGCCAGAAGACTTAGCTAACTTATTAGGCTAGTCTTCTGTTTCATCGAGGTCATCATCGAGCGCATCATCAACTAAGGCACCCCAGATATCATGATCATCGCTGTGGATGATTTCGGCCCAAACGCGGCTACCAATTTCAACATCAAACACGCCATTTAAATGCACAACACCATCAACTTCTGGTGCATCGGCATAACATCGACCGACAGCACCTTCGGATGTCACTTCATCAATCACAATTTGGTATTCTTTACCGATACGAGTTTTTAGACGTTCGGCACTAATTTGGCTTTGTACTTCCATAAAGCGTTGTAAACGGTCTTCTTTTACTTCTTCAGGAATATGATCAGGTAATGCATTGGCTGTCGCACCTTCAACCGGTGAATATTTAAAACACCCCACGCGATCAATTTGTGCTTCTTGTAAAAATGCTAATAACTCTTCAAATTCTTCTTCAGTTTCACCTGGAAAGCCAACAATAAAAGTAGAGCGAATAATCAATTCTGGACAGATTTCACGCCATTTTTGAATACGTTCAATCGTGCGGTCGGCAGAGCCAGGACGCTTCATTAAACGTAAAATACGTTTAGAGGCATGTTGAAAAGGGATATCCAAATACGGTAAGACTTTACCTTCATTCATTAGTGGAATTAAGTTATCAACATGCGGATAAGGATAGACGTAATGTAAGCGTACCCACATATCCATCGTGCCGAGTTGTTCACATAACTGCTGCATGTGGGTTTTAACGGGCACACCATCCCAAAAATCAGTCTTGTATTTTACATCTACGCCATAGGCACTGGTATCTTGTGAGATCACTAGTAGCTCGTTGACGCCAGCCGCTTTAAGACGTTTGGCTTCATTGAGTACTTCGCCCACGGGACGAGAGACCAAATCACCACGCATTGATGGGATGATACAAAACGTACAACGGTGATTACAGCCTTCAGATATTTTAAGGTAAGCGTAATGTTTTGGTGTTAATTTAACGCCATGATCAGGGACTAAATTCAAGTAAGGGTTATGCGCAGGTTTAGGTAAATGCTCATGTACTTGCTCAACAACGGCTGCATAAGCATGTGGTCCCGTAATAGACAGAACGTTAGGATGTATTTGACGAATTTCGTCTTCTTTTACGCCTAAACAACCGGTCACAATGACCTTGCCGTTTTCAGCTAATGCTTCACCAATAGTATCAAGTGATTCCTCTACTGCCGAATCAATAAAGCCACAGGTATTGACGATCACCAAATCGGCATCTTTATAGGTAGAAACAACATCATAACCTTCAGTACGTAATTGCGTTAAAATCCGCTCAGAATCGACTAAGTTCTTAGGACAGCCCAATGATACAAAACCAATTCGTCCTGCATCTGGCGCAATCTGAGAAACATCAATAGACTGTTCGGATGCCAACCCATCAATCACTTTTTTAGGATTAGATAGGGTCGTGGTTTTCTTGGCAATTCCCTCATTTGCTTTAGAAGCGGATGGTGATGTGTGTTGAGGGTCAAATTTTTCTACGGTCATAGTATGCTCTGCTGCCTTTATTGCAAATTCAAGATCATTGGCTGATGCTTTTTGTTTTATGCGCAGTATTATACAGGAATGTCGGTGAGCGTGATAGTAATAGTAGATGTTACTCAATTCTACAATACCTACTGGCATGCAGTGCAATGCTGAATTTATATTCGATAAATGGCTGTTGGGATGATTAAGTGAATATTGGTGCTATATCACTTATAATATGCAAAATTTCAGGAATTAATATCATGTCGTTTAGTTCGTTAGGGTTATGTAAAGCAATAGTTGAAAACGTAACAAAGCAGGGGTATACCTCACCAACAGATATTCAGGCTCGGGCTATTCCTGTTGTACTAAAGCAACAAGATGTTGTGGCCATAGCTCATACAGGCACTGGCAAGACCGCTAGTTTTACGCTACCTATAATAGAGCTTTTGAGTAACGATATATCTAAGACAGTCTTGGCTTCTGGAGAAGTAAGCGCTTTGATCATTGCACCTACCCGTGAACTTGCTGCTCAAGTATTAGCCAATATTAATACCTACCAGCAACACATTAATCTGCTCAGTGTTGCAGTGTATGGTGGAGTACGCATCGAACCACAATTAGATGCTTTAGCGCAAGGGGTTGATATATTAGTGGCAACACCTGGACGATTAATTGACCTGTATAATCGACAAGCGGTTAATTTTGATGCGCTACAAATATTGGTATTGGATGAAGCTGATCGTATGTTAGATCTCGGTTTTATTGATGATATTAAGCATATTCAAACCTGCCTTCCGAAAAAACGACAAACATTGATGTTTTCGGCCACCTTTTCCAAAGCAATAAAAGCGCTTGCTCAAACCATGTTACATCAACCTATATTTATCGATGTCGCTACTGGGCATAACCTAACCAAAAATATCAAACAACAACTGTACGCAGTCGATAAAGCAAGTAAACATGAAATGTTGCTGTATTTACTTAAGCAGAATAATTGGCGTCAGGTGTTGGTGTTTTGTAAAACCAAACGTGGTGCAGATAATTTAGTCGCTGAACTTGCTCAAGCTAATGTTAAAGCAGAATCGATTCATGCCAACCGAACTCAACATGCCAGAACCATCGCTTTAGATGGGTTTAGAGACGGTTCTTTGAGGGTTTTAGTGGCGACTGATATTGCAGCTAGAGGCATTGATATCGACGATTTACCTTGTGTGATTAATGTCGATTTACCGTATGTTGCTGCTGATTATGTGCACCGGATCGGTCGCACGGGCAGAGCAGGGGCACAAGGGTTAGCCATATCATTATTCAGTGAGGACGAGCTTAAGCCGTTGATTGCAATTGAACGGCTAACAGGTAAGACTTTTAAGCGAGAAACGCTCAAAGGCTTTGCGTTAACCTCTTCAAGTAAAGTAAAAGATGATGATGAATACGGTAACTTTGAACCCCATCAAGTGACTAAACCTCGCCGTCGCAGCTTATCGGATCGACCCGCTAAACGAAGACGAAAATAAATTATTATCGATTTTACCTTTGATAGTTAATTAGTTCTGTTGTACGGGAAGCAAAGTAAGGTGTCGCTCATAGTTTAACGATGGAGGATGGTGTGACCAATTATTAAGTCGCAGAAAAAAGCAAAACCAGTGGCGTCTGCACCAGTTGTTGAATAACACCCTGTCAGTTTATGTTAATTCCAGTATAATCGGGTCATATGACTCGATTACCTCTCCCTTTACACTGCTACGATGATGCTGGGCGGATTGTTCCGCCTCGTTCGTTATGGTGGATGTTAGTATTTTTAGCAAAAAGCTGGCTGATTTTTATCGGCTCGGTCACTATTCGAGGCAAAGAAAGCGAAATCCTTGCGTTTTGGTATCCGCAAAAAGCCGACTTGTATCTAGCATTAGCGTTAGGATTACCTGCATTAATTGCGATGTTGCTGTGCAGTAATCGTGAGCGACTATGGCAACGTAACCTAAATAAGTGGGTGTATATTGTGTTCGCTTGTTTAGTTTTGGCAAGTATCGGGCAGTTAACACATTATGTACTGCGCTTAGTGAATACTCAATTTGTGTATGATCATGCAACCGCAATGGGCTTAATAGGTACATTGCTGGTTGTCGGCTATACCTTACGCAGTCGTCATTTACGCTTAATGTACCGTGACTGGAAAGCTTAAGATTGGCAGTTTTTGATGGCTTGAAGTAAATATTTATGGACGCTTAACGTATTATCAATCGCCAAACGCTCGTAACAAATACCGGTAAAGGCAAACGATTTATCCTGAAAAACCACCATGACGATTTCTTGGTCGTCCTCTTGTCTAAATTCCCAATCACCACCTACGACTTGTCTAAACACTTCCCCAACATAAGCCCCATAGATATTACATAATGTAAATAGACCTTGATCTTCCAACGCTTGATCAGCATAACGGTCTACAAACCCTGATAAAATATCATCAATTAATGTCACACTATCAACACTTTTATCAAGGTGAATATTGAACTCTTCGAGTGATATAAGTATTGCATCAGCGGACGCTTGTTCCATAAGCTCAGTGATTTCTTGGTTGGTCAATGACATGATTAATCCTTTGTGTCTGGTGCCAGCGATATACTGCGGTGTTGTAAAATTAAATCGGCTAATAACTGCGAACTTGGTCCTATATTATCAGGTTGTGGAATAATTAGAAATGATGTGTAGCGTTTGTGCGTTGATCCATTAATATTTAACAGTTGTAATCTACCTGAGGTGATATGCTCTGCAACCAAATACTCAGGTAACCAACAAAATCCCACTTTACGTAATAGTAAATCAATGGCTGTTGAAAACTGCGATACCGTCCACCGATTTTCAGATTTTAACCAACCGGAATTTTCTTTTGGTTGGTTAGAGGTATCTTTAATGACGAGTTGTAAATGACGAGATAACGCATCGGGATCGATAGGTGATGGAATATGGGTAATTGGATGTTGAGGATGGCACACCGCCACAAAAGTCACTTCAGCAAAAGGTTCACCTAAAAAACCTTTCGGAATTTGATGGGCAATCGCTAAATCGACTTTGTGCTGCGTGATCGCATCATCGGTACCGGTTAAGACGGTATCTATCATGGTAAGGCGCGAACCTCGACATTCAGGTAAAAATTCTTCAAGGGCTGGATAAAGCAAACGTTTATCAAAAGCTAAATCAATCGCTAGGGTGATTTCTGGCTCCCATGCTTGATTGATATTGACGGCAAGTGCTTCTAAAGCTTCAACATTATCAGTTAAATTACGTGAACGACGCAACATAACTTCGCCAGCAGGCGTTAGAAACGCTTTACGTCCTTTCACTTCTAAAAGTTGCACATCAAGTAAGTTTTGCAACTTTGCAACGGCATGATTTAACGAGGATTGGCTTTTATTCAGATAGTCGGCAGCTTTAGCATAGCCACCATGATCGACGACAGCTTGTAATATCCGCCATTGCTCTAAGGTTGTTTTAGGTCGATACATAGTTTTATAGGGCTAAATGTTTACGATAGTCCAATATTAACGCAATGATTAACCAAATAGATACAGCCACCATTAAAAAGGTAGTATTTTCTGCAAGTTGCATGACTTCTTCACTCAATGCTGCGGTAGCAAAGATAAGCGCCAAATAATAAGGTAGATTTAATATTCCAGCTAAGCCAATGATTTTTCGACTACGCTTTAATGCGCCTTGAGTTACCATAAAAAATGCTAATGAGTTAATGTGGATCATGGCGATGAGTAATGATTTGACACTCACAGGTTGAACAGCGCTAGCTTGCGCGTTGGAAAAATTATTTCTGGACAAACGATTGTTACTAGCATGACGTCCAATTTCATAATTGATGAATGAACCTAAGGTTGCTCCGACCACCATTGCTATAGTGAGTTTAATAATATCACTGGTGGTTGGATTTGCGCCTACCACTAACAAAACAGCGAAAAACTGGCCTGGGAAATAAAATCCCACATAAACAATAGATTCAAGCAATATAATCAACAAAATTAATGTATAAAAATACTCGCCCGCAGCATCTTTTAGCATGGTCAAAAGCGCCATACCGGGTGGTACGACATCAAAATTGATCAGCGTTTGTAACACAATCAGTGCAATCAGCGCGGTGATGGGTAAGGACGAATAATATTTCAAAAAGCACTCAGTGTCTTAGCTGTATCTAGTAATGGTTATTACGTGATGGGTTCTGAAGGGATCATCTGCCTATAAACTCGATAACTGAGCTAGCTACCCTTTGATCCCTAAAAATTTATTCATTGCTTGTGCGACGGCAACAAAACCAAATGTCGCAGTGACAGCCACACTGGCACCAAAACCGGTTTCACAATCTAATTTGATTGCGCCTTGTGCACTGAGTTTTTGTTTACCTACAGTGCCATCACCTTGTGGGTAACGAAGTTGTTCGGTTGAATAAATACATTCAATACCAAAGCGACGTTGTGTGTTTTTACTGAAATTATAATCACGACGCAGGACCGAACGAAGTTTAGCTGCAAGCGGATCTTGAGTGGTTTTGGCTAAATCACCGGACGTCACTTGGCGCGGGTCAATTTGTCCTCCTGCACCACCAATGGTAATGATTTTGATTTTATTCCGTTTACAATATGCGATCATTGCCGCTTTCGCAGTAATACTGTCAGTTGCATCGATCACCATGTCCATATCTGGCGTAATATAAGTGGCAACATTATCTGGCAACACAAAATCTTCGATGGTGTGCACGACACAGTCAGGGTTGATTTGTTTGATGCGTTGCGCCATAGCATCAACTTTTGCTTGACCGATAGTATCTTGCAAGGCATGTGCTTGACGATTGGTGTTAGTAATACAAATATCATCAATGTCAATTAACGTAATGTGACCAACTCCGCTGCGAGCAAATCCTTCAGCAACCCAAGTTCCGACACCACCAATACCAACGACGGTAAAATGCGCTTGTTGTAATTTGGCTAATCCAGAGGCTTCATATAACCTTTCTATGCCACCAAAGCGTTGTTTATTCATTTATAGTTCTATTTTATTGGATTAACTAAGCGTAATTTTGCAAGTTACGTTCGATTAAAGATATGATTTAATGTTTATTATACTTTTTTTATTTGGATTGTCATGACTAACCTCAACTCTACAACACATTCGACACAAGCCTCTTCATCGATTAAACAACTATATCGTGGCGTTGCCACGCAAGATGGTGCGGGTGTCGCATTAACACGTATTATAGGTCAGGGCAGCCTGCCTCGATTAGATCCATTTTTAATGCTCGATGAATTTGGCTCGGATGAACCTCAGGATTATTTGGCTGGTTTCCCACCACACCCTCATCGAGGTTTTCAAACTGTCACGTATATGTTGCAGGGGAAAATGGGACACAAAGACTCCGTTGGTAACACGGGATTAATCGAAGACGGCGGCTTGCAATGGATGAATGCGGGTAAAGGCATTATTCATGAAGAAATGCCGCAACAAACACAGGGGGTGTTACGTGGTTTTCAGTTGTGGGTCAATTTGCCAGCAGCACAAAAATTATCATCACCTGCTTATTATGATATACCAAGTCGTGATGTACCAGAAGTTGAATTTTTAGGTGGGCTAGTACGTGTATTAGCCGGGGAATATAAAGGTATAAACGGCGCTGTTGTTGCACAAGCCGTAAAGCCACAATTTTATGATATACATTTTACTTCAACATCAACACTAACCGTCGATACAATACCTAAGCATAATGGATTTATATTTGTTTATGAAGGTCAGGTTGAAGTACAACAGCAAATTGCCGAGCAAGGTCAATTAGCGTTGTTAAATATACTTTCGTCGCTAACATTAAAGGCACAAGCCGGTACCCGCGTGATTTTTGTTTCGGGAGAGCCGATTAATGAGCCGGTGTGTCAATACGGGCCATTTGTGATGAATACGCAAGCTGAAATTGACCAAGCCATGCGTGATTATCGTGCTGGCACCTTGACGGATTAAGCGATATATTGCCATTTATTTTAGACAGAGTCAGGCAAACTATGCTTTACTTATTCTGACTCTTTTTATGTAAAGGATTACAACTTAATGAAGCCGATTATTCTTGCTGGTGGCACAGGTAGCCGTTTGTGGCCCAAATCCCGTGTCGCTATGCCAAAGCAATTTCTAGCGTTAACTTCCGATAACTCGATGTTACAAGATACCATTGCACGTTTAAATGGCTCCGGTGCTCAAGCGCCGATGATCATTTGCAATGAGGCGCATCGTTTTTTAGTTGCAGAACAGTTACGCCAGCAAGATATCCAGCATTCGGGTATTTTGTTAGAGCCAGTTGGCCGAAATACCGCTCCGGCTATTGCGCTTGCCGCACTAAAAGCCCAAGAAAGCGGATCTGACCCTATTTTATTGATTCTTGCGGCTGATCACTTAATCCAAAATCAATCTGCTTTTCACACTGGGCTCGCTCGTGCACAACAATTAGCTGAACAAGGCAAGCTGGTAACATTTGGCATTGTGCCGCAAATGCCACATACAGGCTATGGGTATATCAAAAGTGGTGCGTCTTTGTCTAATAATGGCTTACATGTCGGGTTTGATGTTGCTGCCTTTGTCGAAAAACCCGATTTAGTGACCGCGCAAGATTATGTGAGTACTGGCGACTATTTTTGGAATTCAGGGATGTTTATGTTTAAAGCCAGTGCTTATCTCAATGCACTTGCGCAATTCGCCCCAGAAATATTAACTATTTGCCAACAGTCCCTTGCAGGTCAAACTCAAGATATGGACTTTACACGCATTAATGCGGAAGTATTTGCGACTTGCCCTGATAATTCCATTGATTATGCGGTCATGGAGCACACTAAAGACGCCGCTATGGTGCCATTGGATGCAGGTTGGTCTGATGTGGGGAGTTGGTCTTCCCTTTGGGAAACCGCAGAAAAAGATCCGCAAGGCAACGCATCCGTTGGTGATGTGATGCTACATGATACAACTAATAGTTATGTGAACGCCGAAGGTAAACTTGTTAGTGTCATCGGCCTCGATAATGTCGTGGTAGTCGAGACTAAAGATGCTGTGATGGTCGCTCACAAGGATAAAGTCCAAGATATTAAGCATATAGTCAATCAGCTCAAGGCAGAACAACGACCTGAATTTGAATTCCATCGAGAAGTGTTTCGTCCTTGGGGGAGTTATGACTCCATCGATACTGGTGAGCGTTTTCAAGTTAAACACATTTCTGTTAAACCTGGTGAAAAGCTCTCTGTACAAATGCATCACCACCGAGCCGAACATTGGATAGTGGTTTCAGGTACTGCTAACGTGACAATCGGCGATAACACCATGATCGTGTCAGAAAATGAATCAACGTATATACCGATTGGTGAAGTACACGCATTAGAGAACCCCGGAAAAATTCCATTAGAATTAATCGAAATACAATCAGGAACTTATCTTGGTGAGGATGATATTGTCAGATTTAGCGATCGATATGGACGGATAGATTAAGTATTTCCCAGTAAATCATTAACAATAGTTTAACAAATTAAAGTATCCACCTTCTAGGTCGATGCTTTTTTTATTTTTGGTTAACCAAAAATAGAGTGAAAATTGACCGCTCAAACTGACCAAATCATGAGAAAATGACAGACAATAACAATAGTTGTCAGAATTAAACGCATTTTTGTATATGCAATTACCAGTTGTTTAGGTAAACGAAGATAATGTTTATCATACATTAGTATTAACAAATGACTTACAGATAAAACAAATAGCGTTATTTTTATATCAAAAATTAACATACTCAACCAAGCGCTGATGCTTGGCAGCATTGCTACGTATAGTTGATGCGAGTTTTTGGGTTCACAGATTGCTTGGTACCAATGAATCCCACCAAAAAAAGATAAAATGACCGCAGAGTACTGTGTAAATGCGATTTGGGCTTGCATAGACGTTAACCATTGCAGGTCTAACAGCATGTGTAAAGGGTAGAACAGAAATGGAATGAGTCCCAAATACCCTAAAATCTTAGCGATTATTGGCATGATTTATCCTAAGTATTCACAGAATGAATGTAAAATATAAAAAAAGCACCCTAAGGTGCTTTCAAATAGATTAATTTTTGACTACTATTTTTTAATCGCTTCGTATTTACGTTCAGTATGACCGGTATATAGTTGACGAGGACGGCCAATTTTTTGACCTGGTTGGCTCATCATCTCATGCCAGTGTGAAATCCAACCTACTGTTCTTGCTAGTGCAAAAATACACGTAAACATATTCGTTGGGATACCAATTGCTTTAAGCACGATACCTGAGTAGAAATCTACGTTAGGGAACAACTTCTTATCAGCAAAATACGGGTCAGAGAGTGCAACACGTTCTAGCTCCATTGCAACGTCTAATAACGGATCGTCTAGCTTAAGCTCTGCCAACACTTCATGACAGCTCTCACGCATTACTTTAGCGCGAGGATCTGTGTTTTTGTATACGCGATGGCCAAAGCCCATCAGACGGTATGAATCATTCTTATCTTTTGCACGTGCAATAAATTCAGGAATGCGGTCAACCGTACCGATTTCTTCAAGCATTTTTAAACATGCTTCGTTGGCACCACCATGCGCTGGACCCCACAAAGATGCTACACCGGCAGCAATACAGGCATATGGGTTTGCACCTGATGAACCCGCTAAACGTACAGTCGATGTTGACGCGTTTTGTTCATGGTCAGCATGCAAAATAAAGATACGATCCATGGCTTTTTCAACAGCAGGGCTGATGTAATAATCTTCTGTCGGAACAGAGAACATCATGTTTAAGAAGTTACCGGCGTACGATAAATCATTCTTAGGATAGACAAAAGGCTGACCCACACTGTATTTGTATGCCATTGCTATCAGAGTCGGCATTTTCGCGATTAAACGATGTGCTGAACGGATGCGCTGAGCTGGATTAGTCACATCTAAATCGCTGTGGTAAAACGATGATAAAGCACCAACAGTGCCGCATAGCATTGCCATTGGGTGAGAATCGTTTCTGAAACCATGGAAGAACATGTTGATTTGTTCATGTACCATTGTGTGGTTGGTGATTGTGTCTTTAAATTCTGCATATTGCTCTGCAGTTGGCTGGTCGCCATGAAGAAGCATGTAACACACTTCTAGATAATCTGAATCTTGGGCTAGTTCGCCAATCGGGAAACCACGATGTAACAGAACACCTTCAGCGCCATCAATATAAGTAATTGACGATTCACAAGAACCCGTCGCCATAAATCCAGGATCATAGGTAAAATAACCCGTTGCGCCTAATGTACGTACGTCGATGACGTCTTGTCCAGCTGTACCCTGTAATATAGGAAGTTCGACTTCTTTACCGTCAATTTTTAAGATGGCTTTTTTGTCTGCCATGTGTGGTTCTCCTCAGTATTCATATTTGCATTATTATTCATAATAGCATTTTGCATAGAGTGCATGTTATTGCGTTATATGCAGTATGTAACTATTTTTCCCTTTTGAAAAGGGGGCATAGTTGTACGTCTAAACTAGCAGTAAGTCAATTTTTATGATAATTCCCTTAATATATAACGTAAATTTCAGTTCGTTATATGAAGGTGCAAAAAACAATTTACTACCAATGTCTTAATTCCTAACAAAAAATTGTAATTCGATACCGCTATGGATATACTTCGCAGTGCTTTTTATATCGGTTGGATTTGCCGATAATTAAGTTATTAAATATTCACAAATGATTAACATTTGCTGAATTTGGCACGAAACCGTTATTTGTGAACTTTTATACTCGTTTATCATTATAAAAGACCACACTTAAAAGGGGATAAACCCCACGAATGAGAAAATAGGCTAACGTATTGTGAAAAAGCAAAGACCAGTTAATTTGGATTTAAACACCATTAAATTCCCACCTTCTGCAATTTCTTCAATTTTGCACCGTGTAACCGGCGTAGCGATGTTTTTTGCATTGTTGTTTGTAATTTGGGCTTGGGCGGCATCGCTAGGTTCAGAACAAGGCTTCAATGACGTGCAAGCTATTATGGACGGGTTTATTGGAAAGTTTGTAGCATTAGGCACAGTATCAGCCTTAACTTATCACATCCTTGGCGGGATTCGTCATGGGATTATGGATATGGGCTACTGGGAAGAACTTGAGTCAGGTAACCTGAGTGCGAACATCATTATCGGTATCTGGATTGTATTAACCTTAATCTTAGGGGTGGCATTGTGGTAACAAATCAAGCATCCATGAAACGTAACGGCATCCAAGATTGGGTATCGCTTCGTGCAACAGCATTAATCATTGCTCTTTATTCATTTTATATTGCGTTTGTGTTTTTCACAGCACCAACGCTAACATATCCAATCTGGCAGGGAATCTTTGCTAGTATGTTTATGAAAGTATTTACGTTTGCTGCATTAGTGTCAATTATGCTCCACGTGCGCATCGGTTTATGGCAAGTATTGACTGACTACGTTAAACCAGCTGGTTTACGTGCCGGTATTCAATATGTACTAAACTTAATCGCCTTTGCTTATGTAGCAGTTGGCTTATTCGTGTTGTGGGGAGTGTAAGGTATTATGAGTATTCCAGTTCATGAGTTTGACGCAGTAGTAATTGGTGCAGGTGGCGCAGGTATGCGTGCTGCATTACAAATCACTGAATCAGGTAAAACCTGTGCGTTATTATCAAAAGTATTTCCAACCCGTTCTCATACCGTATCCGCTCAAGGTGGTATTACCGTTGCGTTAGGTAATTCACATGAAGATAATTGGGAATGGCACATGTACGATACAGTTAAAGGTTCTGATTATATCGGTGACCAAGACGCAATCGAATATATGTGTAAAACAGGACCAGAAGCCATTATTGAAATGGAAAACATGGGACTACCTTTCTCACGTACAGAAGAAGGTAAAGTCTACCAACGTCCTTTCGGCGGTCAATCTAAAAACTTTGGTGGCGAGCAAGCAGCTCGAACTGCTGCAGCGGCTGACCGTACGGGTCACGCACTGTTACATTTGTTGTATCAACAAAATGTAAAAAACAAAACTAAAGTGTTCTCTGAGTGGTATGCACTTGATTTAGTTAAAAATCAAGACGGTGATATTGTCGGTTGTACTGCGATTGATATCGAGTCTGGTGAAGTCGTTTATTTCAAGTCTAAGGCGGTTGTCTTAGCCACTGGTGGTGCAGGGCGTATTTACGCTTCAACTACCAATGCACACATTAACACGGGTGATGGTGTCGGTATGGCATTGCGTGCTGGTGTCCCATTACAAGATATGGAAATGTGGCAGTTCCACCCGACGGGTATTGCAGGCGCGGGTACTTTGGTAACTGAAGGTTGCCGTGGTGAAGGTGGTTACTTACTCAATAAAGACGGTGAACGTTTCATGGAACGTTATGCACCAAATGCCAAAGATTTAGCGGGTCGTGATGTTGTTGCTCGTTCAATGATGACAGAAATTCGCGAAGGCCGTGGCTGTGATGGCCCTTGGGGTCCACACCTTAAATTGAAACTCGATCATCTGGGTAAAGATGTTCTAGAGTCTCGTTTACCTGGTATTCTTGAATTATCTCGTACTTTTGCTCACGTTGATCCAGTTAAAGAACCGATTCCAGTTATCCCAACTTGTCATTACATGATGGGTGGTATTCCAACTAATGTTGATGGTCAGGTAATTACAATCGATGCTAACGGTGCTGAGTCTAAAGTAAAAGGTTTATTTGCTTGTGGTGAGATTGCCTGTGTATCTGTGCACGGTGCGAACCGCTTAGGTGGTAACTCATTGCTTGATTTGGTAGTATTTGGTCGTGCTACGGGTTTACATCTAGGCACCAAACTGAATGAAATTGAAACGACTCGTGAAGCAACTAGTGATGATATAGATGCTGCACTAGCGCGTTTCAATCGCTGGGAAAATAGCGAAGTTGGTAAGGGTGAATGTCCAGTCCAAATCAAGAAAGATATGCAACAATGTATGCAGTTGAATTTCTCGGTATTCCGTGAAGGTGATTCAATGGCTGAAGGTCTTAAAGAATTGGCCGAAATCCGTGAACGTTTAAAAAATGCAAGACTAGACGACAAGTCATCTGACTTTAACACTCAGCGTATTGAGTGCTTAGAACTAGATAACTTAATGGAAACGGCTTACAGTACCGCCGTTGCAGCTAACTTTAGAACAGAGAGTCGTGGTGCACATAGCCGCTTCGATTTCCCTGAGCGTGATGATGACAATTGGTTATGCCATAGTGTTTATCTGCCTGAATCTGAAACAATGCTTAAACGTGAAGTTAATATGGCACCTGTTCTGCGAGAAGCATTCCCGCCGAAAGCACGTACATATTAAGGAGAAAAGACAATGCAACTTAATTTTTCTATATATCGTTACAATCCAGATATTGATGATGCTCCGCGTATGCAGGAGTACTCATTAGAAGTTGAAGAAGGTCAAGACATGATGGTGCTTGATGCACTGATTGCCTTAAAAGAGTCAGATCCGACATTATCTTTCCGTCGCTCATGCCGTGAAGGTGTGTGTGGTTCTGATGGGATGAACATGAATGGCAAAAACGGCCTTGCATGTATCACTCCGTTATCAGCGTTAGGTAAAGGTAAGATTATTGTTCGTCCGTTACCAGGTCTACCGGTAGTACGTGACCTGGTTGTGGATATGACACAGTTCTATACTCAATATGAGAAAATTAAACCTTTCTTAATCAATGACGATAACCATCCACCATCGCGTGAATTTATTCAAATGCCGGAAGAGCGTGCGAAACTTGATGGTTTATATGAATGTATTTTATGCGCGTGTTGTTCATCATCATGCCCATCTTTCTGGTGGAACCCTGATAAATTTATCGGTCCAGCCGGTTTGTTACATGCATACCGTTTCTTGATTGATAGTCGCGATACTGCGACTGATGAACGATTGAATGATCTTGACGATGCGTTTAGTGTATTCAGATGCCACGGCATTATGAACTGCGTTAGCGTATGTCCAAAAGGGTTAAATCCGACCAAAGCGATTGGTCAGATAAAGTCCATGCTCTTACAACGAGCTGTTTAGTGATTATGGGCGGGTTTCCCCGCCCACGAATTAGTTTCTAAATAGCTATCTGTAATACAGATAGCTATTTTTTTGAGTAAAAGTTAGTGGTGAGGTCAGTGATGAACTCACGTGATATTAAATTTGTAGACAGGGCATTATAATGCAAGATAGCGCAATGAAAGCATGGTGGGAAACATCTCACATGGCTGGTGCGAATGCGGCATACGTTGAGGAATTGTATGAAGCATATCTCGAGGACCCACAAAGCGTCCCATCGACTTGGCAACACGTCTTTGAAACTTTACCTAAGGTAGATGGAGTCGAGATCGATTCAAATCACACCAAAGTTCGTGATGAATTCCGAAAAATGGCAGCGCTTGGGCCAATGGCTCGAGTAGGTAACAGTGCTGCACCTATAATTGGTGCTGCGGGTGATGAAAAACAAGTCAAAGTATTACAGTTAATCAATGCCTTCCGTTTCCGTGGACATCAGCATGCTAACTTAGACCCATTAGGTCTATGGAAGCAAGAACGTGTTCGCGATTTAGAGTTATCACACCACAACTTAACTGACAAAGATTTTGATACCCAGTTTAATTTGGGTTCTTATGCGTTAGGCAAAGACAAATTACCATTAGGTGATTTATTCCAATCATTGAACCGTACTTATTGCGGTTCAATTGGTTCAGAGTACATGCATATTACCGACACAGAGCAAAAACGTTGGTTGCAACAACGTATTGAATCTGTTGAATCTAAGCCAGTCATTAGCCGTGAAGAAAAGATTAAAATTCTGAAAGGGTTAATCGCTGCTGATGGTATGGAAAAATACTTAGGCGCGAAATTCCCAGGTGCCAAGCGTTTCTCGCTTGAAGGTGGTGATAGTTTAGTTCCAATGCTTAAAGGCTTAATTAGCGAAGCGGGTAAAGCTGGCACTAAAGAAGTCGTAATAGGTATGGCTCACCGCGGTCGCTTAAACGTATTAGTCAATGTCTTAGGTAAAAACCCATCGGTATTATTTGATGAGTTCGCAGGTAAGCATGATGATTCGTTAGGTGCGGGTGATGTTAAATATCATGCAGGTTTCTCTTCTGACTTTGCGACGGAAGGTGGCAATGTTCACTTAGCGTTAGCGTTTAACCCATCGCATTTAGAAATTGTTAATCCAGTTGTAATGGGTTCGGTACGTGCTCGTCTTTCCCGTCGTGATTCTGGAGATGGCGCAAAAGTTTTGCCTATCACAATACACGGTGATTCAGCGATTGCTGGCCAAGGTGTTGTTCAAGAAACCTTTAACATGTCTCAAACCCGCGGTTTTGCAGTGGGTGGCACAGTTCGAATTGTTGTTAATAACCAAGTTGGTTTTACCACGTCTAAAGTTGAAGATACCCGTTCGACTCAATATTGTACTGATATCGCTAAAATGGTTCAGGCGCCAATCTTCCATGTAAATGGTGATGATCCTGAAGCGGTGTTGTTTGTTACTAAACTCGCGTTAGATTACCGTAACAAGTTCAAACGTGATGTGGTTATTGATTTAGTTTGTTATCGTCGTCACGGTCACAACGAAGCTGATGAGCCGAATGCAACTCAGCCTTTAATGTACCAAAAAGTCAAAAAGCACCCTGTACCTCGTCAACTCTATGCTGATCAATTAACGGCAGAAGGGTCGATTGATGATCATGAAGTTGAAAAACTCATTGCTGAGTACCGTTCAGCGTTAGATCATGGCGCATGTGTAGTTGAAGAATGGCGTCCAATGACAGAGCATTCAGTGGATTGGACTCCTTTTATTGGACATGATTGGGATGTACCTTATGATGCAGCAACGTCAGTAGAAAAACTGACAGAGCTAGGGCAACGTTTGATTGATTTCCCGGAAGACCAAAAATTACAATCACGTGTTAATAAGTTATACGTTGATCGTAAATCGATGGTTGAGGGTGAACGTTTATTAGATTGGGGTATGGCTGAGAACTTAGCGTATGCCAACATCTTAGATCGTCAACATGATATTCGTATTACTGGACAAGATTCTGGCCGTGGCACATTCTTCCATCGCCATGCGGTATTGCATAATCAATCTGACGGTTCTACGTATATGCCGTTACAACACCTAAATGCAGACCAAGGGCATATCGAACTATATGACTCTGTGCTATCTGAAGAAGCAGTATTAGCATTTGAGTATGGTTTTGCGACAGCTGAGCCGCGTACTTTGACTATTTGGGAAGCACAATTTGGTGATTTCGCCAACGGCGCTCAAGTTGTATTTGACCAATTCTTGTGTTCAGGTGAAGCTAAGTGGGGTCGCTTGTGCGGCTTAACGATGCTGTTACCGCACGGTTATGAAGGTCAAGGTCCTGAACATAGTTCAGCTCGTTTAGAGCGTTTCTTACAATTATGTGCTGATCATAACTGGCAAGTGTGTGTTCCATCTACACCTGCGCAAGTGTATAATATGTTGGTTCGCCAAGCAGTTCGTCCAATGCGTCGCCCATTAGTGGTCATGTCGCCTAAGTCATTGTTACGTCATCCACTAGCTGTTTCTTCATTAGAAGAATTATCGACGGGTGTATTTCAAAATATCATTGGTGAAATTGACGAGATCGACCCTAAACAGGTTACACGCGTCGTCATGTGTTCAGGTAAAGTTTACTATGACTTGCTTGAAAAACGCCGTGAAAATAAACAAACTGATGTGGCTATTATCCGCATCGAACAGTTATATCCATTCCCAATTGATGAAATCAACGCTGAACTTGCACAATATGCGCACGTTACAGATTGGGTTTGGTGTCAAGAAGAGCCAATGAATCAAGGCGCTTGGTACTGTTCACAACATCGTTTTTATGCGTCTATCCCGCAAGGAGCGACATTAACTTACGCCGGTCGTGATGCTTCAGCGTCACCAGCGGTAGGCTATATTTCTGTTCACAACCAACAACAAAAACAATTGGTTGATGACGCACTAACCATTAAATAAGGATCTCAAATGACTACTGAAATTAAAGTTCCGGTGTTACCAGAATCGGTAGCTGATGCAACGATTGCAACTTGGCATGTTAAAGCGGGTGACACTGTGTCTCGCGACCAAAATCTTGTTGATATCGAAACCGACAAAGTGGTACTTGAAGTTGTAGCACCAGAAGATGGCGTTATTTCTGAGATCTTATTTCAAGAAGGCGATACAGTATTAGGTGAGCAATTAATTGCTAATCTGACTTCTGGTGGCGCTGCGGCAGTTCCGGCCGCAACAGCGACTCCAGCCGTTGCAGCACCAGCTGCTAGCGGTCCTGCCACGGATATCAAAGTACCTGTATTACCAGAATCTGTTGCTGATGCTACGATTGCCACATGGCATGTAAAAGTAGGTGAAGCGGTTGAACAAGACCAAAACCTAGTTGATATTGAAACGGATAAAGTGGTACTAGAAGTGGTAGCACCCAGTGCAGGCGTCCTATCTGAGATTCTTTTTGAAGAAGGCGCAACAGTCTTAGCTGAGCAAGCTATTGCTAAATTTGTAGCAGGCGCGGTTGCTGCAGCTGCACCAGTTGCAGCAGCAGATAGCGGCGCTGAGTCAGATGCGCTTAGTCCATCTGTACGTCGTTTATTAGCTGAGAAAGGCCTAGATGCTGCGAGCATTAAAGGCACAGGTAAAGGCGGTCGTGTCACTAAAGACGACGTTGAAAAATCATTAAAATCTGTTCCTGCGGCTAAAGCGGCGAGCACAACTACAGAGGCACCGGCAGTTCCTATGGGCGAACGTACTGAAAAACGTGTTCCAATGACACGCTTACGCAAAACTATTGCAAATCGTTTACTACAAGCGAAAAACTCAACAGCAATGTTAACTACTTTCAACGAAATCAACATGAAACCAATCATGGATTTACGTAAGCAATACCAAGAAAGCTTTGAAAAGCGTCATGGCATTCGTTTAGGTTTCATGTCTTTTTATGTAAAAGCGGTGACTGAAGCGTTGAAACGTTTCCCAGAAGTAAATGCGTCAATTGACGGTGATGATATTGTTTATCATAACTATTTTGATATCTCGATTGCAGTTTCTACGCCTCGCGGTCTAGTGACTCCTGTATTAAAAGATACAGACACATTAGGTATGGCTGGTATTGAATCAGGTATCAAAGCCTTAGCATTAAAAGGTCGTGACGGTAAATTATCACTTGATGAACTGCAAGGTGGTAACTTCACGATCACTAACGGTGGTGTATTTGGTTCGTTGTTATCAACGCCAATTATCAACCCACCACAAAGTGCAATTTTAGGTATGCATAAGATCCAAGACCGCCCAATGGCCGTCAATGGTAAAGTAGAAATTTTACCAATGATGTACTTAGCGCTATCTTATGATCACCGAATCGTCGATGGTAAAGAATCAGTTGGTTTCCTAGTGACAGTGAAAGAAATGCTAGAAGATCCAACTCGTTTACTATTAGATGTATAATAAATTTTAAGACATTAGTCTTGAATAAATTGAGAAAGGTGATGTGTGATGTATCATCTTTCTTATTATAGACGTTGGAGTAACGTCTACTATAATTACAGTCGGGATGTCGACTTTTTTTAAATTTACTAAAGCGGATAGAATATAACCATGAATTTGCATGAATATCAGGGTAAACAGCTTTTCAAAGAATACGGTTTACCTGTATCTGAAGGATTTGCTGCCGGTACTCCTCAAGAAGCTGCTGACGCAGCGGATCGCATTGGCGGTGAAGAGTGGGTAGTTAAATGTCAAGTACACGCTGGTGGTCGCGGTAAGGCTGGCGGTGTTAAACTAGTTAAGACGAAAGAAGAAATTACAGCTTTCGCAGAAAACTGGTTAGGCAAAAACTTGGTTACATATCAAACTGACGAAGCGGGTCAGCCAGTGACAAAGATCTTAGTTGAGACTTGCACTGACATCGCTCAAGAATTGTACTTAGGTGCAGTTGTTGACCGTGCAACACGTAGTATTGTTTTCATGGCATCTACCGAAGGTGGTGTTGAAATTGAAACGGTTGCAGAAGAAACCCCAGAAAAAATCTTAAAAGCAGCTATCGATCCACTAGTCGGTGCACAACCTTACCAAGCACGTGAAATCGCGTTTGCTTTAGGTCTTAAAGGTGTGCAAATTCGTCAGTTCACTACGATCTTCATGGGTCTAGCGAAAATGTTTGAAGAATTAGACGTAGCACTAATCGAAATCAACCCTCTAGTAATTAAAGCTGACGGTGATTTACATTGTTTAGATGCTAAAGTTGCTATCGATGGTAACGCGATGTATCGCCAGCCTAAGCTTCAAGAAATGCACGATCCTTCACAAGAAGACGCGCGTGAAGCACAAGCTGCTGCTTGGGAACTAAACTACGTTGCGCTAGATGGTAATGTTGGTTGTATGGTTAACGGTGCCGGCCTAGCAATGGGTACGATGGATATCGTTAATTTACACGGCGGCAAACCTGCTAACTTCCTAGATGTTGGTGGTGGCGCGACTAAAGAACGTGTTGCAGAAGCATTCAAAATCATCTTATCAGATGAGAATGTTAAAGCAGTATTAGTTAATATCTTTGGTGGTATCGTACGTTGTGACATGATTGCTGAAGGCATCATTGGCGCAGTTAAAGAAGTTGGCGTAAACGTACCTGTAGTGGTTCGTTTAGAAGGTACTAACGCGTTATTAGGACGTGAAGTATTAGCTAATTCTGGTCTTGATATTATCGCTGCAGAGTCGCTTACAGATGCTGCACAAAAAGTTGTAGCTGCTGCGGAGGGCAAATAATGTCAGTATTAATTAATAAAGATACTAAAGTAATCTGCCAAGGTTTTACTGGTGGTCAAGGTACATTCCATTCTGAGCAAGCGATCGAATACGGTACGCAAATGGTCGGTGGTGTTACTCCTGGTAAAGGCGGTACTACGCACTTAGGTCTTCCTGTATTTAATACAGTAAAAGACGCAGTTGCAGAAACAGGCGCGACTGCGTCAGTTATCTATGTACCTGCTGCTTTTTGTAAAGATTCGATCATTGAAGCAGCCGATGCGGGTATTCAATTGATTGTTTGTATTACTGAAGGCATCCCAACTATCGATATGATTTATGTGAAAGAATATGTTTCACAAAAAGGCGTAACGATGATCGGTCCTAACTGCCCTGGTGTTATCACTCCGGGTGAATGTAAGATTGGTATCATGCCTGGTCATATCCACAAGCCTGGTAAAGTTGGTGTTGTTTCTCGTTCTGGTACGTTAACGTACGAAGCGGTTAAGCAAACTACTGACGAAGGTTTTGGTCAGTCTACTTGTGTTGGTATCGGTGGTGATCCAATTCCTGGTTCTAACTTCATTGATATCTTAACCTTGTTCCAAAACGATCCACAAACTGAAGCAATCGTGATGATTGGTGAAATCGGTGGAACTGCGGAAGAAGAAGCAGCTGAATTCATTAAAGCTAACGTGACTAAGCCTGTCGTATCTTACATTGCTGGTGTTACTGCACCTGAAGGTAAGCGTATGGGTCATGCTGGTGCGATTATCTCTGGTGGTAAAGGTACTGCTGATGAGAAATTTGCAGCGTTAGAAGCAGCGGGCGTAAAAACAGTACGTTCACTTGCTGATATCGGCAAAGCATTACGTGAAATCACTGGTTGGTAATCCCACTACATTTCATTGTTAAATGATTTTAAAACCGCATCAATTGATGCGGTTTTTTTTTGGTGCGCCAAGTATGGCGCGTAGCGCCCGTTCTGGGTGCTGTTCTGACACGCG
>OJFP01000012.1_pt1 | contig 139777 bp, 103 predicted proteins | sample 1594141 | NCBI WGS metagenome assembly OJFP01 (sample SAMN05416843, study PRJEB24817) | seawater metagenome | isolation source: Sea water | place: Canada:Atlantic | collected 2013-07 | reverse complement strand
GATATCCCATAGCTGTTGAGTATAATGCATTTGCTAATGTTTGACGCCCCATTGCGATAGAGGTTCCCCCAACAGCATCTGTTAGGTATCCTATTGCTGTTGAGTAGGTTCCACTTGCTTCAGTCTCACGTCCCATTGCTATAGAAGTGCCCCCAACAGCATCTGTTAAGTATCCTAGCGTTGTAGAATAGTCTCCACTTGCCTCAGTCTGACGGCCCATTGCTGTTGAAGCAACTCCACTTGCTGTTGTTTGTAGTCCAATCGCGGAAGCAGTGGCTCCGCTATTTGTTGTACTACTGGTAGCAATTTGAGCACTAACTGTAAAACCGATAGTTAATATTATAAATGTAAATAGTTTCTTCATTATTGATAATTTATAGGATTAAATTTTTTACATTATTTTTTTTGTAAATATTCTTTAAAATGGAAATAGCGTAATATTAGCCCTTATAATTTGTGGAGACAAAAGTTAAATTTTTAATAAAACATCCATTATTATTATTTTTTGTCACAAATAACATCTTAAAGATATACGATATGGTTATCGATAAAATCTATATTAAAAGGATAGATAACGAAAATTATTATTTAATTTTGAAAATAAGTGAGATGAAGGATATTAAATATTTCTTCCAAGAATAATTTATAAAAATTAAAAAAGATGGCATTAGAAATAACAGATGCAAATTTTGAAGAGGTAGTGTTACAATCAGATAAGCCAGTATTAGTTGATTTTTGGGCCGCTTGGTGCGGACCTTGTAGAATGGTAGGACCTATTATTGATGAAATTCACGGAGAGTACGACGGAAAAGCGGTTGTGGGAAAAGTAGATGTTGATTCAAATCAAGAGTTTGCTGCTAAATATGGTGTACGAAATATTCCAACAGTTCTATTATTTAAAAATGGAGAAGTTGTAGATAAACAGGTTGGTGTAGCTCAAAAAAATGTATACACAGATAAAATTGACGCCAACTTATAAAAATTGTCTAAAAAATCAAAGTTAAAAGGTTTGGCATTTGCCAGACCTTTTTCTATTTTAGGGAACAATGATAGACCTTTCTAACATACAAAATTCAGAAATTAAAAACCTAGAGTTATTAGCCCATAAAATAGTGGAGGGATTTATAACAGGGATTCATAAAAGCCCTTTTCATGGTTTTTCTGTTGAGTTTTCTGAACATAAGTTATATAACAAGGGAGAGAGCACACGCCATATAGATTGGAAACTTTTTGCAAAAACAGAAAAGTTATATATAAAAAAATACGAGGAAGAAACCAATTTACGATGTCATATTATTATAGATAATTCTGCTTCCATGCATTATCCAGTAGTAAAAGAACAACGGGTAAATCAATTAAACAAAGTAGGGTTTTCAGCAGTTGCCTCTGCTTGTTTGATGGAAGTCTTAAAAAGACAACGTGATGCAGTTGGTCTAAGTGTTTTTGCTGATTCCTATCAATATTACGCTCCAGAGAAAGGAAGTGATCGTCACAGAAAGATGATTCTTCATCAACTTGAAAAATTAGTAACAAGTAAATCAGATGCTGTCACTGAAACCTATCAATATTTACATGAGATTGCTAAAAAAATTCACAGACGTTCTTTAATTTTTCTGTTTACAGACATGTTTCAAACGAATATAGGTGAAGAAAAAATGTTTGAAGCTTTAAGGCATTTAAAATTTAACAAACACGAAGTTGTACTGTTTCATACCTTTGATGTGAATACCGAATTAAATTTTGATTTTGAAAACTCTCCAAAAAAATTTGTTGATGTTGAAACAGGTGAAACGGTAAATTTATTTGCAGACAATATAAAAGAAAACTACACAAGATTAGTTGATTCTTATTTTAAAGAATTGAAAAACAAATGTCTACAATATAAGATAGATTATGTTCCTGTAGATGTTAAACAGGGTTTTCATCAAGTATTAACTAGCTATTTTTTAAGTAGGCAAAAAATGCTGTAATTTTCCCTCTTTCTGTTTGGATATATAAAAAACTGACTTATATTTGCAACCGCTTTAAGCAACGGTCTGGTAGTTCAGCTGGTTAGAATACCTGCCTGTCACGCAGGGGGTCGCGGGTTCGAGTCCCGTCCAGACCGCATAAGCATCTCTTTTGAGATGCTTTTTTTTATTTTTATATATCGAATGATAATCTGTGGTTCAAATGATTTAACTAATCAATTCAAACCGGATTTTTCGAACACCATGATCTGTGTCCCATTGTCTCACTTCCTTGAAATGAAAGCTCCTATACAATTTTGATGCAGGTATATTTTCAAGTCCAGTTTCAACTGTGAAAATTTTAGAGAAAAAGTTTTGTAATACATGTTTTATAAGTTGACGTCCTATGCCTTGTCTAAAAAAATGAGGAGACACTACTAAACTATTAATGTGTGTAGCTTTTTCATTGGAACTAACTTCTATAACACCAACGATATCATCTTTGATGTGGTATCCAAAAAAAGTAGTATTACTATTTATATAACTCTCTAGAGGTCTCTGTAAAGGTGGAAAGTTTATAGCATTAAGTAATTTAGCTTCTATAGCGTATGATTTTTGAAAAACAACACGCATTTTAGTAGCAATTATTAAATTATTATGCTCTAATTTTTTAATCATATTAGTTAATAGCTACAAATAGAGTAGACCAATATATGGAATTTTATAAAAAAAAAGTTATTTTTTTGTGAAACGATATTCTTATTATGTAAATCGCATTAATTTTTTTAATTATCTATACCATTTAATAATTTCATACTAATCATAAATGATTTAGTTATGTTATTTTTACTCTTAATATTTTTTTTATGAAAAAAGCTTTCTTCATCCTTATTCTTATTTTTATGTCTTGTAAAAATTTCAATGTGAAGACCTATGAGATAGGAAACATAAAAACTATTTATGGTGATATGTACTTTTGGCTTTATGAAGAAACACCATTGCATAAAGCGAGTTTTATAGAATTATCAACTAATAACTATTGGAATAGTTTGAGTTTTAACAGAGTAATCGAGAATTTTGTGATTCAGGGAGGCTGTCTTGACGTTCCTGAAGGGTTTTCAAATTCTCCATACCTCATCGAACCTGAATTCATTCCTGAAATTAAACATCAATATGGAGCAGTTGGTATGGGAAGAGATAACAATCCAGAAAAACGATCAGCAGGATGTCAATTTTACATAGTTCATGACACACTTGGAATACCGAGGCTAGATCAAAATTATACTGTTTTTGGTCAATTGTTTAAGGGCTTTGAAGTTTTAAATAAAATTGCAACACTTCCAACAGATTCTTTAGATAAACCATTAAATAGAGTTTCGATCAAAGTAAGAACTCTTTTGTTAACTAAAAAAGAATTAACTCAATTTGGAGGATTAACTTTTTTAAAATAATAATTAAACTTTTCTGTATTATTAATAAAATTCTGTTTTATTTCATGTTTTATGTTTAAAAAAACAGAACTAACATTACACAAAATTTGTTTTTTATTTTATTTATAAAGAAAAAAAAATTATTTTTGTTAAGAGTTGTTTTTTAAAATAAACTACTCGTTAAAAAATTTAAACCCCTAATCTCCTCTTTAAATGGAAACTAACCTTTCTGTATTAATACCCCGTGTAAGTAAACTTTCACAGAAATTTGATAATACTTCTTTAATACTCAGTCATCATTGGGTTTTAATTGATGAAATTAATTCCAAAAAGAAACTATATATCTTTAGAAAAAATAAAGAACTTTTAATTTCTAAAGATGGTAAGGTAGACTCAGCTTCATGGAGATATTTGGGTAAAAACACTCTTCTTATTGAACAAGAGAAAGTAAAAAAATTATATAAGCATGGATTTTTTGATCAAAATTTAATAGCGATTAAAACAGATGTTGAAGGCAATTATTCTTTTTTTGTAAATGAAGAAAAATTTAATCTAGGTCTAAATTCTGAAAATAAAATAGGAAAATATTTATACAGTAAGTACTTAAATAATACCATTAAGAACAAAGTAACTAGACGTAAAAGAAAATCTATAAGAAATAAAAAGAACAGTGGCTTCTATAATTATAATTTTAATTATAATTATAATGTATTAGACAAAATAAACAACAAAAGCGCGATTAGAAAGTTTAAAATCTTCTTAATAAACTTTTCATTAGTTTTTTTCGTTTCTGTTTTTGTTTTATTGTTTCTTCAATATGCACGTTTATTTTAGAGGTTATTTTTTTATAAATTTAAGTGTATTACCGTTTTCGAGTTTTAAAAAGTATAGTCCTTCTGTTAGATTACGTATTTCAATATTTTCATTAAAATTAATAGAGCCTTTTAAAACTTCTGCGCCCATAAGATTATATATTTTATAAGCTTGTTTCTCATATATTCCTAGAATTGTTATACTTCCTGAGCTTGGGTTAGGATATATTATATTTTTTAATATTATTTCTTCATTAGAGAGTGGTTCAGCACTTTCTATATTAGTTTCAAAATCGTCTAAAAAATAAGACCCTTCATCATTGCCAAGCATTACTTGAACTTGAATTGATGAAGTATTATCTTGAATTATATATTCAAATTCAAATGGGTTTTCTGGGTATTCATTTGTTAAATTAAACTCTGATGATGGTACATAAGAGTTGTTGCCATTTATAACCGCTTTAACTCGTATTTTAAATGACTGACCACTAGTTGCCAAAGATTTAGCATAGGTTTTGATGGTTATTTTTTTATTCGTTAAGTCTCCAGTAAATATCCTGTTGGTTAAAAGTACTTTATTATAGGTATCTGCCGAATTAACTTGAACTTTTGCTCCAGAAAAACCATTTCTTGAATCTGTATCTGCATCAGAAAAAGATGCTGCTGCTGTTCCAGAAACAATAAAATTCCAATCCGTGTTATAGCCACATTCAAATTCTGGATTTAAGATTATAAGATCTTCTGTAGAGCCATAACAAATTGGCCATGTTCCTGAACTAAGCAAAGCATCTCTTACATCTAAAACCCATGTTCCAGAAATTTCATTATTTGTGTTTGGATTATCTGTTCTTAAATGAATTGCTTTATTAGATTTATTTCCAGCATCCCAGGCAGAAAAAGAAAAACCTCTATTAATAGCTTGTTCAGCTAAGTACCTATGATACTCAACTCTGCTTGCATTTATAGGGCCACCATAAGATCCATAAATCCCAGTATTATAGTTTAATCCATTTTCGTTATCTGCACCAAATTCGCCTAAAGTAATAGGAATATTTTTTGAATTTGACCAATTTTTGACAGCATCAAAATGACCATTAACAGTATTTTTATCTGCTACTGTACCCCAATTAAAATCATTATTATTTTCTGTTGAGGAACTTGTAAAACTAAAAGGTTGATAATAATGAAATGAAGCAATTAAATAATCATCACTGCTAATAACATTATCACTAATTTGTTGAGGAGCATTTTGAGAATTTTGACCCCCTCCTGTAATGATAATATTTCTAGTACTATTATTTACTCCCGAAGCTCTAATCGTTGAAATTATCATTGTATTTAAAGCGTCCATTTCATTTGCACTCATTTCAAAGTAAGGCTCATTAACTATTTCAAATAACAAGTTTTCAGAATAGGTTTTGAAACGATTACTTATTTGATTCCAAATAGAGTTAAATTTATCAAGGTCAGCTGCTCTTTTCGCAGAGGTAGGATGCGTAATCTGAGTATTTGAATCTGAGAAAGTATATAAAAATTCAGATTTTAATTGTGCTCCATGAAAATCAATAATGGTAATAAGTCCTTGGTTTAGAGACCAATTTACTACTTCTTCAATTCTATTTAAATAAACTTGATCTACAACGTAATCATCAATTGTTCCAGTATAATCATTAGAAGTATTAGCAGCAACAGAATATTGAGTTGTAGTTCCGGTTGTTCTGATTCCATAAAAGTCCATCGGAATTCTTACATTCATAAATCCAGCATTTTTAATATCTACAAAATATTGCTCATAGATTTCTGGAGCCCAATTTCCTTCAACAGGAGCACTTAATGTATTTCCAAGGTTAATTCCTCTCTCCATTCTTTCAACCATGGCATAGGGGCCTGTTTGTCCTTTAATGTTAATTATAGATAGGAAAAAAAATGCAATAATTATTGTGAAAAATTTCATGTTTTTTTAAAATTAAAAAAAGGTTAAGTCTTTTAGAATTAACCTTTTTATTTTTTTTATAAAAAAAAATTATTTTTTATTATTTTGTTGCCAGGTTCTATGCAGCTTGTTAATCATATTAACTTCTTTCATTGTAAACTTCTTTAAAAGATTATTTTTTGTTTCATTAAAAGAAGCCTTATAAATTTTAAGCTTTTCTTCACTAGAAAGATCCTTTCCTCTTATTTTTTTTCTATTTGAATCGTATTTTTCTGATAAAATAATGTAAATATCTTTCTTTTGATTTTCATCAAAATTCATTTCAGCGGTAATATATTCTGATACTGCTGTTGCTTTTTTTGCTATCTGTGCCGGTATTTTCTGAGCAAAGCTCACAAAGCTTGACCCTAAAAATAAAATTAGTATAATTTTTTTCATCTTCTTGTATTATTATTTTTTTATGAAACGTTTTGTAGAAATAACACCATTTTCTTGGTTGATTTCAAGAATATAGATTCCTGCTTTTAAACTAGAAGTGTCCAATGAATTGGAGTTCGCCTCTTGATTAATCATTACTTGCCCTAATTGGTTTATTGCTTTAATACCTTGTATTCTTAGAGGTGAATCTATTGTAATTAATCCATTTGATGGATTTGGATACAATTTAACACTTATTAGATTTACACTAGCAGTACTCAACGATTCTGATGAAAATATTATTTCTTCAATAACAATTGTACCAGTAGAAGGAATAGGAGCACCACCGGCAGGATTTGATTCAACAATTTGAAGTGCCCAAGTTGGTTGAACCCCAGTCCAGTTTGTAAAGACAGGGTTACCCTCTGTATTTGTTCCTTCGTTTAAATTAATGTCATAAACCTGAGAACTAGAATCATTAGCTAAGATATTTACTCCTGTAAATTGATTGCCTCCTTCTGGAGAAACAAAATTAAGACGATCTTTTGAAGAATTATTTCTGAGAGCTATCCGACAATATTTATAAGTATCTGCATTAACATTATAATAACCTGCTTGTTGTTCAAATTTTGGATATGGGCTTTGATCATTTATATCTAATTCAATTTCACCACTTGTAGGTTGAGTCAAGGAAATGCCATTAGCACCGACAAAACCCTCTGAATCTGATGTGTCATCAAATGTGTAGGTGGTTCTTTCAGTAGATGGCAAGTCTGTAAGGAAACTAACTTTTTGAATAATAACATTACCATCTGTGGCACTATTTAATGTTAAAGGTCCATTAGCTGGATTTGCGGTTACAAACTGAATCCAAATATGGTCCATATCCATATCTGTATCATCATCTGTAGCGGCATTGTAATTTGTCCATTGGGCATTTGTCAAATCAAAGGTATAACTTTCAGAACCTGTGTTAGGAAGGATATCAATAGATGTATAACGTGTATGAGCTCCACCTGTATTAGTTGGGTCAGTTCCGTCACCACCTCTAAAATGAAGTATTCTTACCCTTGTTAACTCATTAGAATTATTAATTAATTTAACTTCTACATATTTTTGAATACTGGCATCTATATTTGCATTAAGATGTTTAATTCTTGGTTTTCTATTGGTAGTTCCAGTTCCATCCCAATCTATGGCAAGACCTTCAGAGACGATGGTAGCCGAGCCTATATTTCCTCCTCCTTCAACCCAACCTAATAAATTTTGATCTGTTTCAAAATCAAACACAACATCTTGGGCATAAAGTGTTATACTTAATAAAAAGGTTAGTAAACCTACAATGTAGTTTTTTTTCATAATTGTGTTATTTTAAAGTTATTATTTAGTAATTGTTTAGATTTCTATTATTAGTTACTAAATCTTTAATCATACATATCTCCAATTCCTTCATACGTATCCTCACTTTGTTGGTCTATGATTTTTTCTAGTGCTCCAGAATTAACACGGAACCCATTACCAGGATTAGCAGGACTACTCGCTTGCGCTTTTTTAGGACTAAGAATCGTATAGGTTCCAATAGCAGTTAAGGCTGCATACTTACCATAATTTCCAATTTTTTTAAGAGCCTCTTTTCTTGAAATCTCCTCTTTTTGTGTGTTTTTTTGATTTTCCATGTTGTAAAAGATTTCTAGTATTGAATGATTATTTTTCTGTTTAGCGTTCCATTTTCTGTAGTAAGTTTTACAATATATATGCCTACAGGAATGTTGTTTAAATTGATATCATTGACACCGTTTCCTTCAAAAGAAGTCTTCAGCACCGTTTTTCCTAAGATGTTAAACATTTGCAGCTTGGCTGTACCGTTTTGTACGCCAACAATTCTCAAATTATCGTTACTAGAGGTATAGATGCTTATGTTATTATTAATACCAAAATCATCGGCACTTAAAACTCCGGATGTGGTATGCAAGTAAAAACGTCCAATACCTGAAAGATTATTCTCTGGTGTAAAACTAAAGTTTGAATCTGCTTCTAACAAAGTAAAACTATTGTCTTGTTTGTCTTCTAGATAAATGTTGATACCAGAAGGGAAGTTGTTTGTAGCTGCGTCTATGGAAATGGATGTTCCAGCTTCAGCGTTAATCCCTACAGGAACCACCATGTTTTCATAGTTGTTGGGAGGTAAAGATTGTACCTGATAATCCTTTCCTTCACTATCAGCAACCAAATGCGTGTAAATCGCCAACGGATTAGAAACCCCATTAAATAAAGTTCCGTCATAGCCATTATCAAAACTAGTTGTGGCTCCATCTATATAATAGATTTTAGCCTCTTTAGAGGCTGAGCCATCTGAAAGTGAAAGATAAAGTTCAGGTCTATTTTCGGTTCTTTGAAAAGTGTCAGAAGTATGGTGTGTTTGAAAACTTTTATTAAGTGCCAATGAACCACTAACTCCATCAGATTTGACGAAGAAGGCTTGACCTGGTGCTAGCTTATAGGCATCTGCAGTTACCTTTGTGTCATAACTAGCAGTATCTTCATTCCAAATCCAAATAGTTTCTTCATCTAAAACTCCGGTATTTGTTGTTAACATAGAAGCTATATCTGTGTAAGAAGTAAATGGGTTTCCTATAAAATTAAAACCATTACCACTTATTGCGAGTGTTCTTGAAATATCTGAATTTCTAAAAGTCCCTGTAAAGCTAATATCGCCAGCTGACACTAATTTTATAATATATCCTTTACCTTCAATAAAATTTCCAGAACTGCTTGAACTAGAATTATAGTAGGTCCATGTATCTGCAAAAGACCCATAAGATTGTGATAAGCCTACATCAGTATCTTCAGTTGATTGTGCGAGACCTTCAGCTGAAATAAATGCATCTATGTCTTGGCTTGCAACCGGTGATGTTACTCCATACCAATTTGCAGTGGCTAGGGTTCTAGTGTAGGTTAAATTTCCTGAAGCAGATCCATTTACTAATAACGAACTCCCATTAGCAATACTGGCAGTAGCAGAAGCATCAATGGTTAGGTTATTATTTATTGTTACACTGTTTTCTCCAGTCTTTATATCTAATGCTCCATCAACATCAAGATCATTTAAGACCAAGCTTTTCACACTGGTAACATTTAAAGTAGAAGAAGGATCTAAATACATATAGTCATATGCAAAATCAGAAGATCCGTTATTTAAAGTTGCAGTATTACCAAATAAAAACAATCTATTTGAACTTGAAGGACTAATCTGTGTATTCCATGAGGTATTAGCAACAAAGCCACCACTAAGAAAAATTAATCCATTATCTCCAGAGGTTGTAAAATCATATTGATCGATCCACAAATGATTTTCTGATGCGTCACTACCTAGAGCAGTGTTTGATGCAAATATCATGTAAGCTCCTGAGCCAGTAGTTATTGCATCATAGAGTAATTGAGAGGTCCAAGATTGGTTTACCCAACCTGAGGATACGGCTCCGTTATCAAGTTTGGCTTTAATTCTAGAATTAGTTAAATTATCTCCAATAAAATATTTGATGGTGAGTTCTTTCCAATCGCTAGTATCATACGCTGCTGTTGCTGCGTTTGTTTTATATCTGATGTTAAGTAGATTTGAAGCATTATTATGAATAGATAAAACTTCACCGTTTCTTTGACCAGCATCATTAGCCGTGACTATCGTTTGTGTGTTCGATGCATCAAAAATACTTTTCAATCCTAAAGTGAATACTTCTTTATCTGCAACCAGAGTACCACTTATTTTAAACTTAATTTTTAGAGTAAGAATATCTCCAGAAGCTCCTGTAAATTGAAGATTCTTTTGATGCCTTTGGTATTGGGTTTTCACTGTCATTCTGTGATAACTACTACCGACACCTCCATTACTAATAACTTGTCTACTTGTTGCTGAGCTGGTTGCAACAAAGTCAGAAAGAGCATTTACATGCGTTTGTGTTGTGTAGCCCTCTTCATTCGTAAAAGATATTGAAGTTGTAGTGGCACTTGCATCAATTTCTTGAGATACTAAATTATAATTGCAAATAAAAAATGCAAAAATTAAAAATATTTTTTTTCTCATAATAAAATAAATTTAAAATGTTGAATTAAATCCAACAATATTTGTTCTCAAAATTAATGACAACAATAATTTGAAAATATAATTTATGAGTAAAAACCTGTAAATTTTGAAGCAAAAGGCAACTAATAATTCAAAAACAAACAAAAGTTAATATTGATATTGTTTGTTAATGGTTGGGCTTCCTGTTATGAAGGATAAAGAATTAAGGAATAAATCTATTTCTAAGGTAGTTTCTATAAAATATTTTAAAGGGGGTTTTGCAAAGAAGGCATGCCCCACATTTTTATAAAGAATTAAATCACATCTGCTTCCAACGGTTTTCATGTTGGTTTGATAGTTTTTTACGGTACTGACGGGAATAATTTTATCTTTTGTACCAATAAGTATTAGGGTTGGAGGCGCACCCTTTGAAATATTATGAATGGGTGAAATTTCAGTGTATCGATCTTTAAATCTTCGATATCCAAAAGCATTAGGGCCGTTATCTATTACAGGGTTTAGTAGTACTAAAGCATTTGGTACAGAACTAATTTTTAGATTTTCTTTTGGGTTGTCTAAACCTTCAATATTACCACAAGCAGCAGCCAAATGACCACCAGCAGAACCACCTCCTGCAACGATCATATTTGGATTTATGTTTAATTCTTTTGCATTTTCTCTTACAAATCTAATCGCAGATTTTGCATCTTCAACAGCTTCAAATGGTGTGGTATTATGCTTGTTTTTAATTCTATACTCAGCAGCTATTGCAATCATTCCTCTAGAAGCAAAATACATAGATTGTCTTTTAAACATTTTTGGACTTCCATTATTCCAACCTCCACCATGAAAGAATACAATACAATTATAAATACTGTCTTTTTGAAAATTTAAAGGCTTATAAACGTGAAGATTTAAAAGTGTTGAATCTATTTCCTTATAAACTACTTTCTCTGCTGAAATTAAGACTTTATTTTGTTGACTAAAGCTATTTTTATTCAGAATTAATGAGAACATTAAAATCAAGAAGAGCCGAAATCTGAATAAGCTTGGCAACACAATCATTATTTTTTGTTTAAAATTTCTTGAACAGATTCTTCATCTTTAATATTATCTACGATTCTCCCAAAATCAGTATCTGTTATTTTTCTAAAATCAACTAAACTTTTATCATTTTCATACTTTATCATTAAGTTTTTTAGCTTTACTTTCAATTCAGCTATTGTAGAAGCATAATTAGGATCACTATAGATGTTGTTCATTTGACTTGGATCCTTTTCTAAGTCATACAGTTCCCAAACATCGATGTTGTAATAAAAGTGAGCCAGGGTATATTTTTGGGTTCTAATCCCATAATGGGGTTGAACATGATGCCAAAACGGAAATTCATAATAGTGATAATACATAGCATCTTGCCAGTCTTTAGGTGTATTGCCCTCTAAAACTGGAACAAAACTAGTTCCTTGCATTTTTTGAGTTGTTGTAATACCAGCTAATTCTAGTAAAGTAGGTGCAAAATCTATATTGGTAATGATGTCTTCATTAACAGACCCTGCTTTAATTCTTTCAGGGTACTTTACCATAAAAGGCATTCTCAAAGATTCCTCATAAATAAATCGTTTGTCAAAAAAACCATGGTCTCCCAAATAAAAGCCTTGGTCTGAGGTAACAACAATTATGGTATTTTCTTCTAAATTATTTTCTTTTAAGTAAGTTAAGACACGTCCAATATTGTCATCAACAGATTTCACACATGCTAAATAATCTTTGATATAATTTTGATATCTCCATTTTTTACCTTCCTCATTTGTCATCCCTTTTGGCTGAACTATTTCTCCTGCTTTGGCTCCGTAAAAATCCCATTGAATTCTTTCTTTACGTTTTAGATTTTTTGGGCGCTCTAATTTCATATCTCTTCTGCTAAAATACTCCATAGTCATTTCTGTATCACCAGCAGTTTTTTCTCGTCCTTTATAGTCGTCATTAAAGGTAGAGGGGTAGGGCATTTCTATATCATCCCAAAGTTTTTTATACTTTGTGTCTGGATGCCAGGGCCTGTGAGGTGCTTTATATTGTAATACCATTAAAAATGGTTTGTCTGTCGTTTCTGTAGCTCCTAACCAATTTAATGCAAAATCAGTACTAAGATTTGTTGCATATCCTTTTTCCTTAACATTTTTACCATTATCGTTATAGAGAGGGTTCCAATAATTTCCTTGTTGTCCTGAAGCATTATGATACTTAAATGTATCAAAGCCAACAGGCTCTGTTCCTAGATGCCACTTTCCAAAAAGAGCAGTTTTATAGCCGTTTTTTTGAAATTCTTGTGGAAAAGTCCATTTAGAGTCATCAAATTTCCCACCACTTTCATTTTTATAATAGCCATTTAAATTACTGTAGTTACCCGTTAAAATAGCAGCTCTACTAGGGCCACATATTGAATTTGTAACCAATACATCTTGAAACAGCATACCTTCCTTTGCAACCTTATCTATATTAGGTGTTGGAGCTATATCCTTATAAATACCACCATAGGCACTGATAGCTTGTGTAGTTAAATCATCAGCCATAATATAAATAATATTTGGCTTTTTTACTGGGAGGCTTTTGTCAGAATTACAGGATGTAATTGCAAATACTAAAGAAGTTAAAATAATAATGGTTTTATGAGTTCTATTTTTCATTCTTAATTTTTTTATTTAAAATATTACTTAGGCTATCTATGACTGTTTTATACTGATCTTCAACAGCTAAGTTTCTATTTTCATCAGGGTCTGTATTGTGATCATATAACATCTTAGCAACGGTTTTATCGTTTATTTGCCACTCAGTGTAGAAAAAATTATCAGCAATTAATGTCTCTCCTTTTTGATAACGAGCATATGCCTTATTTTTAAAGATTTTTGAAGGATTTTGTAACGCATTGGTCAAAGAATTTCCTTCCAAGTGAACAGGTTTAGAGATATTTGCTAAATCACAAATTGAAGGATATAAATCTACCAGTTCTGCTATTGAATTGGTTTTTTTATTTTTTTGAATATCAGAGTCACTGATAATTAGAGGTACTTGAAGTGCTACTTCAAAATTACTATGTTTAACCCACAAACCATGCTCCATTAAACTCCAGCCATGGTCTCCTACTAATATGATGGTTGTATTTTCTCGCATGCCAAGATCGTCCAATCCTTTGATGAGTTTTCCCACCTGTGCATCAACATAACTTACGGATGCATAATAGCCATGAATTAACTTTTTTGCCATTTCATTAGATACCTGTCCTTTTTTAGGAATGTCTTTATAGTATCGTAATTCTCCCCATAAATGTCTTGCTCTATTTGGTACATTAGCTTGAAATTGGTTGTTTTTAGGAAGCTCAATCTTTTTAGAATCGTATAAATCCCAATATTTTTTTGGCGCATTAAAAGGTAAATGAGGTTTTACAAATCCAACGGCCAGAAAAAACGGTTTTCCAGTTGCTTTCAAATTTTTTAAATCTTGAACTGACTTATTTGCTGTTTCACCATCATTGTAGGCATCATCATCTACATCTGGACTTTCATAAGCGTACCCGTGTTTGCCATTATTTTCTAATAATATATTTTCTTCAGTGATATAATTTCTCCATTTTTTTGAAGATGGGTACCATTCTTCATCCCATTCTTCAATATCGTATTTTAAATGTGTAATTTTATTGTTACTTATCGTTGTATAGCCCTCATTTTTTAAATGTTTAACTAAGTTTAATGCATTTGGAGTTTCTTTTTTGATGCTAGCATTATATCTCAAAAAACGTTTTGAAGTAGGTCTAATTCCGGTAAGCAAACTAGCTCTTGAAGCACCACAAACAGGAACATTACTATAAGCTCTATTAAAAACTACTCCAGATTTAGCTAATGCATCGATATTTGGACTTATGATTTTATTTTCTCCATAAATATTAAGTTCTGGACGTAGATCATCTATCATAATAAAGAGAATATTTTTCTTTTTTGAAGCAGAATATTTCTCTTCATTTTCTCTAGTTGTTTTAAAACTTAAAAAAACCAAAACAAGACTTAATACGATGAGTTTATGAGATTTCATTTATAATTTAATTTTTTTATTAATTGATAAAATTATCTTTTTTAAATCTTTATCATTTGAAGAAGAACCAGTCATGATGGTAAAAGTTCCCGGTTCTACAACATAATTCATGTTTATGTCATAAAAGGCTAAACTTTCTGAGTTTATTGTAAATTTTATTTTTTTTGTTTCTCCTGCTTTCAGAAAAACTCGTTGGTATCCCTTTAATTCTTTTACAGGTCTAGTTACACTACTTACATTATCTCTAATGTAAAGTTGTGCAATCTCCTCACCATCAACTTCACCCGTATTTGTGATTTCTGTGGTAACTATTATCTTATCCTCTGCATTTAGAGTGGTATTTGATAATAAAGGCTTACTATATTTATAATTAGTATAACTTAAGCCATATCCAAATGGGTATAGAGGAGTTTTTTTCACATCGGCATATTTGTGAAAATAAGCGGAGGGTTTGTGATTGTAAATCATTCTTAATTGACCAACACTCCTTGCAACAGTTAGAGGTAATTTACCACTTGGATTTATATCTCCGAATACTATTTCTGCGACCGCTTGACCTCCTAAATTACCTGGTTCCCAAGATTCTATAATAGCTGGAATATTTTTTTGAAGCCAAGGTTCTGAAATGGGTTTCCCATTTACCAAAACAATAATGACTGGTGTTCCCGTTTTTTCAATTGCTTGAATCAAATCTAATTGCTTTCCAAATAAATCTAAAGATGCTCTAGCCATATTTTCACCAGCTGTTTTATCTTTCCATTTGTAACGCATAGAATTATCTCCTACGACAACAATAGCAATGTCTGCATTTTTTGCTCTCTTAGTAGCTTCTTTAATTTTAGAATCTTTAATTTTTCTAATATTTTCCCCTGAATTAAAATAGTTTACGGAGTACCCTTTGGTTTCCCCCAACGCTTTAATTCCTTCATAAATAGTTGTAACATTTTCTTCAGGTTGAGCCGCGTGCCAATCCCCTAAAATAGATTGGTTATTTGCATTTGGGCCTGTTACAAATATGTTCTTTTTTGAGGTAGTTTTTTGCAGGGGTAATATTCCATTATTTTTAAGTAATACAATCCCTTTTCTTGCAGATTCTAGAGCGGTAGCTTTATGTTCTTCCGTAAAAATTAGCTCTTCTTTTTTCTCTAAATCAACAAATCTATTTTCAAATAATCCTAGTTTAAATTTCGCTGTTAAAATTTTACGACATGCATCATTTACACGATTTATTGAAAGCTTACCTTCCTCAACAGAAGCAATAATTGCCTCTGTAAATTTTGGACCATGCATATGCATATCCATTCCAGCATCAACAGATAAATAGGAAGCTTCTTTCATATCGTTGGCAGTATGGTGTAACGTGTTTATACGCTCAATATCTAACCAATCACTTACATAAAAACCATTAAAACCAAATTCATCCCTTAGTATATCTGTCATTAACCATTTGTTCATATGACACGGAACACCGTTTAATTCGTTATGTGCAGCCATGATAGAATATACACCAGCATCTATTGCCTTTTTATAAGGAGGTAAATGAACTTCTCTAAGCGTTCGTAAAGAAATATCGGCAGGAGCTGCATTTAATCCATTGATAGATTCACCACCACCAATTAAGTGTTTTGCACATGCAATTACTTTTTGTGTTCCTGTAAAATCACCTTGTTGAAATCCATTTATCATAGAAGCACCCATATTACCAACCATAAAAGGATCTTCTCCTAAAGTTTCTCCTACACGACCCCATCTAGGGTCTCTTAAAATATCAATATTTGGAGTAAATGCCCAATGACTTCCCGTAGCTCGCATCTCTTTAGCAGTTTGTTTTCCTACAGAATATAAAAAACTGTCATCCCAAGTAGATGCTAAACCAATAGGTGAGGGGTATACGGTAGTTCCTGAAACTAAAGCATTACCATGTATTGCATCTATCCCAATTAATAGTGGAATTTTTAATGGTGATTTTAACGCTAATTCTTGCAAATAATTAGCTTCTTTGGCGGTTAAAACGTGTAAAAAAGAACCTATTTTTCCTTCAATTGTTAACTTAGTTACATCATTAATTGACAAGTCTTTATAAAAACCTTGTGCATCGTTATTGGCTTTGTCGTCGTTTGGATTCCCAGATCGCATATGTTCTAAGCCAACAAACTGGTTCATTTGAGAAACTTTATCCTCTAATGTCATTCTTTGCATTAAATCAGCAACTCTCTTTTCAATTGATAGTATTGGGTTTAAGTATTTAGGATTATTTATTTTTTTATCTCTTTCACATGAGGTGAATACCATTGTTAAACAAAAAAATAAAATAGGTGTTGTTATGCTATTTAAGTTCATTATAAATTTCAGTTTTGTATTGCTTTTTTAATAATTTCATAGGCAGGTGTAGGATTAAAGTCAAGATCATAAATAGACTGAAAAGCTCCTTGTTTCCCTTTTTTTGTTCGTACTCCAAGATCCCATAGGTTCAGAGTAACAACTCCTGATGTTGTTTTTTTCTTTAAAACCTCAATAAGTTTTTTGTAAAAATTTGCTTGTTTTTCTCGACCTTCAGCCAATTTATTATTGTCATCAATAAAATAATCTAACTCTGTTACGTGAAATTCCAAATTATTTTGGTGAGCCCAATCAATTAAGTTAGAAAGCTTCTTGAGCTCTCTGTCGGTATTTTCAACAAGTGCTTTAGTAGAAGAACTCAATCCAATATGAGCTTGCCAACCAATCCCATCTACACGATAGCCCTTAGACCTTATATAAAGAATTGTTTTCTTTAGTTTTTCCCATAATTTTGACTGCATACCTGCATTCTGATTGTACACTAATTTTATGTTTTTAGCATATTTAGTTGCAATTTCAAAGGATTTTAAGATATATATTGGAAATTCATTTTCATCTAAACCTATTTTTAACCATGGATTTTCCCACTTATTAGTTCCTTCTTTTGGGCCAAACCACTTTCCGCTTGGGAGTATGGTTTCATTTACAACATCCATCCATTTTACTGTTGGTTCATCGTTAAATTTTTTAGCAAAGGCTGTAGTAAATTCAATCATTATATCTTCTAATTCTTGTGATGTTCTGTGATCTTGCTTCGCCCATTTTGAAGCTTGAGGTGATACAGGACCGTGTAAACGAACCTTTATATTATGTTTTTTAGAAAATTCGATAAAATCATCTATTCGTTTCCAATCCCATTCATTTGGTTTTGGATGAACTCTTGATTGTTTAGCTGCATTAGCGGGTGTTAGATAGTTGAAGTCTTTTAAGAAAAGTTTTTGTTTAATGGTATTCAACTCATTATGATTTAAAGTTGCGCCAATTAATAAAGTAGATGAATTTTTGTTTTTTTCTAATTTATTAATTTGAGCAAACTCACTTTTTGAGAATTTTGTTAAAAGTTTATTTTTTGTTTTTAAAAATGTAGCTTTATATATCTTTCTTTTTTCTTCTTGAGAAAGGTCTTTCCCTTTAATTTTTGATGTATTATCGTTGTATTTTTCGGATAAAGTTTCTAATAAAAGTTGACTTCTTTCATCAGTCAACTTCATTTCTCTAGTTATAAATTCTGAAATGCGCTGTGCTCGTTTATTTGTATTTTGATATTTAATTACATCAACTTTTTTAGTGTCTGTTGTAGATTTTACAACATGGTCATTAAAATAACGAGCGGCTAATAATTGAAAAGTTGCTTTTACTTTCTGATAACTTTCATTACTAATTTTGTTTTCGGTTTCTAACGGGTCTTTATTGTAATCATACAATTCTTCTGCGTGGATATCTTCCTTGAAGATGGGCTCGAAACTTTTTTTATTTTTAATCCAAACCGTATATCTGTAATCATTAGTTCTAAAACTATACCCCATTTTATTTCCTCTTGGGAATTGACTTACTGCATATATTTTTTTAGTAGTTACTTCTCCATTTAGTTGTCCTTTGAGACTCAGGCCATCTAGGTTCTTAGGAATATTTAAATTTGCTAAATCACTTAATGTTGGAAATAAATCTACAAATTCTGTAGGGGTATTTATTTTATATCCTTTATTTATTCTTGGATCATAAATAATTAATGGTGAACGTGTTGCTTGTTCAAAATTAGAATGCTTGTTCCATAGGCTGTGGTCTCCAAGGTGCCATCCGTGATCACCCCAAATCACAATAATAGTATTTTTATCTAATCCTTTTTCTTTTAACTTTTCGTTGATTTTACCTATTTGGGCATCAATATAACTAGTGGCGGCATAATAGCCATGAATTAGTTTTTTTTGAAGCTTTTCATCTAATTCTAGTAAACCATCTTTATTTAATTTATAGATTATTTCTGGGGTTTTATAGCTCTGCATTTCACCTGCTTTATGATAGGCAATATCAACTGCATTTTTTGATTTTTTTTGATAAGGAGCTATTTCAATTTTATTCTCATCATATAGTTCCCAATACTTTCTTGGAGCTACAAAAGGTAAATGAGGTCGTTTAAAACCTACTGCCAGAAAGAATGGTTTAGAAGTGTTTATTTCATCTAATATCTGTATACTCTTATTAGCGATTGCACCATCAATATAGGCTCCATCAGGCACATCTCCTATTTCATAAGGTGGTTTAAAACGATCTCTAATGTATTTATTAATTTTTTTCTTGTCTATGTTATTTGCTATTGCTTTATTTTTTATGCCTTTAATTACCGTTAAGTTTTTTTCATTTTGATAAAATCCTAATGCAGGTTGGTAATATCCGCTAGGATATTCAAGATTTCCTTCTTTAATATGAGGGATACTCCATGAGGGTTTGTCTCTGTCATTATCAACACATCTTGGGTCATAAATTTTCCCAACACCAATGGTTTCATATCCATTTTGCTTAAAATATTGAGGAATGGTTAAAATATCTGGATTTTTATCACGCATCTTTGTTTTTAAATCCCAAACCTTAGTGTAATCTGGTCTTTTTCCACTAAGTAAACTTGCTCTAGAGGGTCCACAGACTGCTTGTTGCGTGTGATTATTTAAAAATGTTGTTCCATTTTTAGCTATAGCATCAATATTTGGTGTTATTGCAAATTGATCACCATAGCTTCCTATAGTTGGTTTTAAATCGTCAATAGCGATAAATAAGATATTAGGTTTTGACGTTTCTTGTGCCTGAATTTTGATGATGCCCAAAAAAAATAAAAATAAAAATAAGTATTTTTTCATAAAAATATTTTTGTTTTGTGGAAGATTGTATGAAAAATTAAGAGCAAAAACTTCCACATCAAAGTTAAATTTCATAAAAATCATTAACTATTATTTTTGAGGATAAATCTATAAAATTTGAGGATAATTTATATATCATAATATCTCTACTCACAAAAAAAGTTATATTTATATCTTAATTGTTTATAAAAAATTTATGCAAAAATCACCATTATTTTTTTCTATTATTTTGTTATTGGTTTTTTCATGTAAAAACAATACAAAATCTAACAATTTTGAGCATGTTGAAACTCCAGAAGGAATGATTTGGGTAGAGGGAAAAACATTTATACAAGGAGCTAAGTCTTCAGACATGTATGCCATGCCGAGAGAAAAGCCGGCTCATGAAGTCACTGTTGATGGTTTCTTTATTGATGCTACAGAGGTAACTAACACGCAATTTAAAAACTTTGTCGACGCAACAGGATATATAACAATTGCAGAAAAAGAAATTGATTGGAATGAGCTAAAAAAACAATTACCTGAAGGAACTCCAAAACCTCATGATTCAATTTTACAACCAGGGAGTTTAATTTTTAATAAAAACGTAAAGTCAGTTGTTAATATGAATAATTATCAGCAATGGTGGACATGGAAAATTGGAGCAAACTGGCAGCATCCTGAGGGTCCCAACTCTACAATTGAGGGGAAGTATAACCATCCTGTTGTTCATATTGCCTATGAAGATGCATTAGCGTATTGTAATTGGGCAAACAGAAGGCTTCCAACTGAGGCAGAATGGGAGTCAGCGGCACAAGGAAATAATGCTTCAACTATTTTTACCTGGGGTGATAATCTAGAGAGTCTGAATCAAAATGCAAATACTTGGCAAGGAAATTTTCCAGTAAAAAATGAAAGTATTGATGGGTTTGAACTAATTGCTGAGGTAGGATCATATCAACCCAATAGTATTGGTATATTCGATATGTTAGGAAATGTGTGGGAAATAACAAGTGATTTTTTTAATGTAAATTATTACAATGAATTGGATAAGTCTAAAAAAATAATTAATCCGACTGGATCTAAAAAATGGTTTAACCCATCCAATCCTTATCAAGAGGAGCGAGTAATGAAAGGCGGCTCTTTCTTATGTCACGCTTCATACTGTGCTAGTTTTAGAATTTCAGCAAAAATGGGTGTTAGCATAGATTCAGGTTCTGATCATGTTGGGTTTCGAACTGTTTTTTCACCAAATAATCAAAATTAATAATTAAACCTTTTTATCTTTTTAAGGTCTACAATACTAAACACAACAATGAAACAAAGGCATATTCAGCATTTATATTGGAGAGCAGGTTTTGGTATTGGTGTTAAAAAAATAGACCAATTAAAATCTAAATCTAAAAATGAGATTATTAAAGATTTATTTCATGATGCCAGTAAGGTAAACCTTCTTCAATTAGATCTATCAGAATTTGATTTGATAAAAAACAAAAGTTCCAAGGCTCTAAAAATTGAAATGGGAGAAGAAGCCTATAGAAAACTTCGTCAAAAAAGTCAAAGAAAAGTAAGAGATTTAAATTATGCTTGGCTAGAAAGATTAACTGAACCATCTTCTGTCCTTAGAGAGAAAATGACTTTATTTTGGTCAAATGTTTTTGTTTGTAGAGATAACCATATTTTCCACATTCAACATTTTAATAATACTTTGCGAAAAAATTCCCTAGGTAATTTTAGAGTACTTGTCAAAACAATTGCCAAAGAAGCCTCAATGAGTAAGTATCTTAATAATAGGCAAAACAGGAAAAAAAGTCCTAATGAAAATTTTGCTAGAGAATTAATGGAGCTTTTTACTTTGGGTATTGGTAATTATACAGAACAAGACATTAAAGAAGCTGCAAGAGCTTTTACAGGATGGTCATTTAAATTGAATGGAGATTTTGTGTTGAGGGAAAAACAACATGATGCGGGTGTAAAGACTTTTTTTGATAAGAGTGGTTATTTTGGTGGAGATGATATTATAGATCTCATCTTAGAGAAAAAACAGTGCGCTAGATTCATTTGTGATAAGGTTTACAGGTATTTTGTTAATCCTATCGTTGACCAAAGACATTTAGATGAAATTACAACGATATTCTTTAAAGATTATGATATTAATAATTTAATGCTTTATATTTTTAATGCTAAATGGTTTTATAATGATGAAAACATAGGTGTTAAGATAAAATCACCCGTAGAGCTGTTAGTTGGAATTAGAAGAGTTGTTCCTGTTACTTTTACGAAAAAAAATCAGCTCAATTATTTACAAAAAATGATGGGTCAAGTTTTATTATACCCTGAAAATGTCTCGGGTTGGAAGGGTGGTAAAAACTGGATAGATTCTAATACACTTATGTTTAGGATGAAATTAGCCTCATTAATTTTAAATGATGCCGTTATTAATTTAGAAGAAAAAGGAGCTTTTGAGGATTCATTTAATAAATATTACAATAAAGAAAGAAAAAAAAATAAATACATTAAAACGATAAAGAATTGGGATTTTTTTACAAAAAATCATTTAAACCTCAAACCTAATGAGTTAAGAGATTTATTGATTGTTTCAAAGCTAGACAAAGATACTGCTGTCTTATTAGAGGAACTGAGAGTTGCCTCTAATAAAGATTATTGTATCCAATTAATGTCTATCCCAGAATATCAACTTTGTTAAATTTATATCATGAAAAGAAGAGATTTTATAAAACGAAGTAGTTTAGCTAGTGGTTTATTTTTTGTACCTAATTTCATTAAAAATATTGAAAATGAGTCTATAAATAATTTGGGGTTTAAAAAACTTGTAATTATTCAATTATCTGGAGGTAATGACGGTTTAAATAGTATTATTCCTTACACCAATGATGTTTATTATAAAAATAGACCGCAAATTTCTATTAAAAAAAATAATCTTATCAAGGCTACTGATGAACTGGGATTTCATAAAAGTCTAGCACCTTTAAAAAATCTTTATGATCAAGGTTATTTGTCAATTATTAATAATGTAGGTTATCCTAATCCAAACAGATCACATTTCAGGTCAACAGATATTTGGCAAACTGGTAGTGATACTAATGAATATTTAGATACAGGTTGGTTGGGGAGATATATTGAAAAATATGGAAAAATTCCTTATTCAGGAATTGAGATTGATGATAGTTTATCTCTGATAATGAAAGGAAAAAAGATGAATGGTATTGCCACAAAAAATCCAAGAACTTTATTTACTAATACCCAAACCCCCTATTTCAAAAAAGTGTTAAAATATCAAAGTGATCAACATTTGAGTGAACATAACTTAGGATATTTATACAAAACAATGATTGAAGCAAGATCATCGGCAAAATATATTTATGAAACTTCTAAAACATATAAAAGTAATCTAGAATACCCTAAAAATCCATTTGGTAAACAATTAAAAACTACAGCAGAATTTATTAATTCTCATCTAGAAAGTAAAGTATACTATGCCTCTATGGGTGGTTTCGATACTCATGCAAATCAATTTAATAGGCAAGATAGGTTATTGAGTACTTTTAGTTCTGCCATGGATGTATTTGTAAAAGATTTAAAGCAAAATAATACTTTTAAGGACACTCTAATTCTTGTTTTTTCGGAATTTGGAAGACGTGTTCAACAGAATGGTGCAGGTGGTACAGATCATGGTGCAGCTAATAATGTGTATATTATAGGAGAAAATTTAAAAAAGAATGGCTTTTATAATAATGCTCCAGATCTTTTAAGTTTAGATAAAAATGGTGATTTAATTCACACAGTAGACTTTAGATCAATTTATGCATCAATATTAGATAAATGGTTAGAAGTTGATGACGTATCTATTTTAAATAAAACTTTTAGAAAGTTAGATTTTATTTAATAGAATATTGCTTCAAGTTTACTATTTAATGCCTCATTTTTGACAATGATGCTTTTAATTTTAAAATATATTTGATTGTATATATGACAAGCATTGAATTATGTATTATTTAGGACTAGACATTGGTAGTTCTTCCGTAAAAGCAGCATTGGTTGAGATTTCCTCTGGTAAATCTATAGGAGTTGTTCAAGAACCTAGCGAAGAAATGAGCATGTTTGCTCAAAAAAACGGTTGGGCAGAACAAAAACCTGAGGATTGGTGGTTGCATACTTGTAATGCGATTGCTCGTCTAAAGCAGCAGTATAATGTAAGTAGAACTCAAATTAAAGGTATTGGTATTTCTTATCAAATGCACGGTTTAGTGTTAGTTGATAAATCTGGTAAGGTTTTGAGGAAAAGTATTATTTGGTGCGACAGTAGGGCTGTTGATATTGGAAATAATGCTTTTAAAGAAATAGGAGAAGATATTTGCACTACACATTTATTAAATTCCCCAGCCAATTTCACTGCCTCAAAATTAAAATGGGTTCAACAACACGAACCAGAAATTTACAATCAAATTTATAAATTTATGCTACCTGGGGATTATATAGCATTTAAATTTTCAAATAAAATAAACACAACTATTTCAGGATTATCAGAAGGTGTTTTTTGGGATTTTAAAAAACAAAAAATTGCTGATTTTCTATTTGAGAGTTATGGAATTAATACCTCATTGGTTCCAGATATTGTTGACACTTTCGGTGAACAATCAAAAGTTGATAAAAAAGGAGAGCAGCAAAGTGGGATTGCAGCTGGAACACCAATTTATTATAGGGCAGGAGATCAGCCTAATAATGCATTATCTCTTAATGTATTTCACCCCGGTGAAGTTGCTGCTACAGGTGGAACTTCAGGAGTAGTTTATGCTGTTACAAACACCCTGTCAGTCAAGGAAAGTTCACGAGTTAATAATTTTGCACATGTTAATTATCAAAAAGGGTCGTCTGTAAGAATTGGAAAACTATTGTGTATTAATGGAGCTGGAATTCAGTATCGTTGGTTACTAAATAATTTGGCGCTTAGCTCTTACGAAGAAATGAATACTTTGGCTTCAGAAATTCCTGTGGGATCAGATGGCGTTTGTTTAATTCCTTTTGGAAATGGCGCAGAACGCATGCTTAATAATAAGGAAATTGGAACTCGAATTGTTAATATGAATTTAAATAATCATCACAAAGGACATATTTGTAGAGCAGCCCTTGAAGGAATTGCCTTCTCTTTTGTTTATGGAATAGAAATTTTAAAATCAGATGGTATCGATGCAAGTGTTATTAGAGCCGGAAATGATAATTTATTTCGCTCAGAGATATTTGCAAACACAGTAGCTACTTTAATAGAACAAGAAATAGAGATTTTTAATACAACCGGTGCCATAGGAGCTGCAAGAGCAGCTAATTTACACACAGGTGATTTTGAATCTTTTGGAAAATCAATCATGGACAATGATCATGTAATGACTTACATGCCTTTTAAAGATAAGCAACCTTATATAGATGCCTTTAAAAACTGGAAAAAAGAATTAGAACTTACATTAAGAAAATAAAAATAAATCGCTAATAGCCTCACTACAAAAAATTAAATAAATGGCACATAAAGAATATTTTAAAGGAATTAATAAAATTCAATTTGAAGGAAAAGAATCAGATAACCCAATGGCTTATAAGTATTATAATCCAGATCATATAGTGGCAGGAAAAACAATGCGAGAGCACTTTAAATTTGCAATAGCTTATTGGCATTCATTCTGTGGTCAAGGAGGTGATCCCTTTGGCCCAGGTACACAAAATTTTGCTTGGGATATATCTTCAGACCCAATACAAGCTGCAAAAGATAAGGCAGATGCAGCATTTGAATTTATTACTAAAATGGGTTTCGATTATTTTTGTTTTCATGATTATGATTTAATTCAAGAAGGTGCAACTTTTGAAGAATCAGAAAAAAGATTAGATATCATCACAGATTATATAAAAGGGAAACAATCAGAAAGTGGTATAAAATTATTGTGGGGAACTGCTAACTGCTTTTCAAACCCACGTTATATGAATGGTGCTTCGACTAATCCAGATTTTAATGTTGTTGCAAGAGCAGGAGGTCAAGTAAAATTAGCATTAGATGCAACTATTAAATTAGGTGGTGAAAATTATGTTTTTTGGGGAGGTAGAGAAGGCTATATGTCTTTACTAAATACCGATATGGGACGTGAATTAGATCATATGGCACAGTTTTTAACCATGGCTAGAGATTATGCAAGAGCTCAAGGATTTAAAGGGACATTTTTTATTGAGCCAAAACCTATGGAGCCTATGAAACACCAGTATGATTTTGATTCTGCAACCGCTATAGGGTTTTTAAAAGCTTACGGTTTAGAAAAAGATTTTAAAATGAATATTGAGGTAAATCACGCAACTTTAGCTCAACACACCATGCAACATGAACTTGCTGTTGCTGCAAAAGCAGGAATGCTAGGAAGTATTGATGCAAATAGAGGTGATTATCAAAACGGATGGGATACAGATCAATTTCCGAATAATATACAGGAGACAACAGAAGCCATGTTGGTATTTTTAGCTGCAGGTGGTTTACAAGGAGGTGGTATTAATTTTGATGCAAAAATTAGGAGAAATTCAACAGATATGGATGATATCTTTCATGCTCATATTGGAGGGGCAGATACTTTTGCAAGAGCATTAATTACTGCAGATAAAATAATAACGTCTTCTTCATTCAGTGCATTAAGATCAAAAAGGTATAGTTCATTTGACTCTGGAAAAGGTAAATCGTTTGCAGAAGGGAAGCTTGAGTTATCAGATTTATATGATATTGCTCGAGATAATGGTGAATTAATACTTCAAAGTGGTAAGCAAGAATTATTTGAAAACATTATCAATCAATATATTTAATTTTTAGAAGATATTATAAATGAACTACCTTGTAAGAAACATCGCCTCTGTTCTAGAAAGTTTTGATTGGGTTGTTTTAGGAATTTATTTTTTAGCTCTAATTGCTGTTGCAGTCTGGGTTTTTCTACAAAAAAACAAAAATACTGAAGATTATTTCCTTGCAGGAAGAAACGTAGGTTGGTTTGTTATTGGTGCTTCTATTTTTGCTTCTAATATTGGATCTGAACATGTAGTAGGGCTTGCTGGTACTGGTTTTGAATCTGGAACCCCTATGGCTCATTATGAATTACACGCTTGGATTGTATTATTATTAGGGTGGTTATTTCTTCCTTTTTATATAAGAAGTGGCGCTTTTACTATGCCTGAGTTTTTAGAAAAACGATTTGATGCTAAATCTAGATGGTTTCTGTCGTTATTTTCATTGTTAGCTTATGTCTTAACAAAAGTGTCAGTTACAATATACGCTGGAGGTATTGTTGTTTCGGAATTGATTGGAATTCCTTTTTGGTACGGTGCTATTGGTATAGTAATCTTTACAGGAATTTATACTGTTATAGGAGGTTTAAAAGCAGTAATCTATACAGAAACTTTACAGACTGTCATATTAATTTCAGGCTCTTTGATTATCACTTATTTAGGATTACAAGAGGTTGGTGGTTGGAATCAACTTAGAGAGACAGTTACTTCTGTAAGTCCAGATCACTTTAACATGTGGAGACCTATGAATGATCCTAAATTTCCTTGGACCGGTCTTTTATTTGGCGGAACAATAGTTGGAATTTGGTATTGGTGTACAGACCAATATATTGTTCAAAGAACACTCGCAGCAAATAATATTAAAATTGGAAGAAGAGGTGCTATTTTTGGAGCTTATTTGAAATTATTGCCCATTTTAATTTTTTTAATTCCAGGAATTATTGCATTTGCATTATCAATTCAAAATCCTGAAATATTTTCTATTGAAAAAGCAGATCGTGCCTTTCCAATGTTGGTTAAAACATTGCTGCCTGTTGGATTAAAAGGATTAGTTGCTGGAGGTTTAATGGCTGCTTTAATGAGTTCGCTTGCATCAGTTTTTAATTCTTGTTCTACCATATTCACGATTGATATTTATAAGAAATTGAAACCAAATGCATCTGAAAAAACTCTTATTAACACAGGTAAAATCGCCACAGGCTTTATTGTTGTTTTGGGGATTATATGGATTCCAATTATGGAAAAAATTGGAGGAGGGGTTATGTATCAATATCTTCAAAATGTACAATCTTACATTGCACCCCCAGTAACAGCGGTATTTCTTCTTGGTATTATATGGAAACGAGTTAATTCAGAAGCTGCAATTACAACTTTATTAACGGGTCTTGGTCTCTTAATTTTAAGGTTAGGTTCAGAAATTTATTATCAAAAAGAAATTTTGTCAGGGCAAAATATAGATAATATAGCTTATGCTTTTGCGACAATAAATTTTGCACATATGGCTATTTTTATGTTTTTATTTTCTGTTATAATTTGTATAACAGTTAGTTTAGCATTCAGCCCACCAGACTATAAAAGAATAATTGGCTTATCGTTTGGAACACTAACCGAGGAGCAAAAAGCAGAACATAAGAATAGTTATGATACAATTGATATACTATTATCTATAGTTCTTATCATCTTAGTAATTGGAATTTTAGCATATTTTACCTAATTCTAGTCAAATTAATTACTATTTTGTGTAAATAATTTTAAATTTTATGAATTTGAAAATTAATTTTAAACTCTTTATTTTTTCATTAATTATTTCTGCTTATGCATGTGATCAAGGTATAGATTCTATGAATGATTCAGATCCTGATCCTATAGATATTTCATTATCTACAAAAACGATCACTATTTCTCAAGTTATAGATGGTATTGAGCAAATAAGGCCCGTAATTATTCAAGCACCTAGTGTCATTAATCCTGCGATTAACTATCCTATTGTTTTTGCTTTTCATGGAAATGGAGGAACTAACAGAAGTTGGGTGAACAGACTTTATAGTTATACGAATAGTGGTGAATTTGTTGGAATATATCCTCAAGGCTTTCCTCAATCATGGAATTTAGGACAAGAAGCTTCTAATGCAGACGATGTTGCTTTTGTAAATTTAATTATCGAGGAATTACAAAATTATAATAATTTAGATTTTGATAAAATGTATGCAATTGGAACTTCAAATGGTTCAGGAATGGTAAATAAATTGGGGATTGAAACGCCTCATTTTAAGGCAATTGCACCTGTATTTTCTCAATTAATGGAAAGTAGTCCTTTGTTATCACATACTCAGCCTATTTCTGTATTTCAAATTAATGGGGGAGCAGATTCAGTAATTCCAATTGGGGGAGGTCCAAGGTTTGGACATTTATTTTTAGATGCCCTTGAGAGTGCTGAATTGTGGTCTAATCATTTTAGTTGTACCTCAACACCAGATATAGAAACTATAGGAGAAGATACTTTGTATGTTTTTAAAGATTGTAACAATGGAAAAGAAATTAGGTATCTGAGAGTTGAAAATGGTGGTCATGGACTTTTAAATTCTCAAATGATCGATGATATTTGGCTATTCTTTCAAAGATTTTAAAAATTTATAAGTTGAATAAATTTAGTTGTTTTAATTTCTAAAACATTTTAAGAAAATTATATTGACAATACAAAAAGAAATATATGCTCAATTTAACGATGATGAAATTATCTATTCTTTTACACTAAAAAATAAACGAGGTGTTGAAGTGAAAATTTTGAATTTCGGTGGAATTATTACTTCTATAAAAACACCAGATAAAAGTGGACATATAGAGAATATTACTTTAGGACATAACTCGCTTCAACACTATATTGATGACAATTCCTATTTAGGTGCTACTATTGGACGCTATGGAAATCGAATCGCTAATGGAAAATTTATCTTAGAGGGTGTTTTGTACACTTTAGCTAAAAACAATCCTCCTAATCATTTACATGGTGGTCATATCGGGTTTGATAAAAGGATCTGGGAAGCCACCTCAAAAACTAATAAAGATTCTGTTACTTTAATACTCAATTACGTTAGCAAAGATATGGAAGAAGGGTTTCCAGGAAATCTTTATACTACAATTAGCTATTCCTTAACTTCAGAAAATAGCTTAGAAATTGTCTACAAGGCAAAAACAGATAAAAAAACTATTATTAATTTAACAAACCACGCTTATTTTAACTTATCTGGAAGTTTCAGTAATGATATATTAGACCACCAATTACAAATCAATGCTACTAAAATGTTGCCAATTGATGAGTTTTTAATTCCAACTGGTGATATGGCTCTGGTTGAAAATACACCATTTGACTTTAGGACTTTTAAACCTATTGGTAAAGACATTGACGTTGACAACAAACAACTAAATTTAGGTTTAGGGTATGATCATTGTTGGTGCTTAAATAACCCAAATAAAGGAGTAAGAAAGATTGCTTCTGCATACCATAAAAAAAGCGGTAGACTCTTGGAGGTATTTTCTGATCAGCCGGGAGTTCAATTCTATTCGGGGAATCATTTAAATGGAGACTATCAAAAAAGGACAGGGTTTTGTTTAGAAACACAGCACTATCCAGACTCGCCTAATCAAAAACAATTTCCTTCTGTTGTTCTATGTCCAGGTGAGATTTATTCTTCAAAAACATCGTATAAATTTCTAGTTCAATAATTTTTACGGAAAAAAATAATTTGGTTTATTATAATTTATCGTAAAATCCTCTTTTAGCCAAAGACAAGATCAAAAAAATTTCAAGGATTTCGCTGGAACCACTATCATATCTTCCCAAGTTAGATCTGAGAAAAAAAAAGCCTTACTCCGTGGAACAGAGGCAACTAAAAATCGCGAATTTATTATAGAGAATTATACCGGAATTCAACTGTCTGTTTATCCTGCTTGGAAAGTTGGATTTTGGCCTATCGAGCAACCTACTCATATTGAGGATATTTGTTTTTCAACAGGACAACTTAATGAATTGGTAAATTGGGGATTTGAGAAGAAGTTTCATCTAAAAACTAGATATTTATGCTCATTTATGTTGAGAAGTATAATGGCTAAAAATATACAAATAGGGATAAATTTACCATCTTTCCCTATTTTTTTTAAAACAATTGATTGCATAAAATTAACTCTGGTTACTTTGTTTATTACAAAATAATTTTTTTGATAGTCTTACTATTCATTGTTGAAAGTTTGATGATATATACTCCCTCTGCTAATTTTGGTAATAGAATATCATTTACTCTAACTCCTTGAAAACTTGTCGTAAAAACTTCTTTCCCTAGTATAGTATACAGATGAACCTTGGCATTAGTTCCGTTTTTTACTCCAACAATTCGTAAGTTCTCCTTAGAAGAGTTATAAATACTAATATTGTTTCTTATCGAAAGATCGTCAGCACTTAGAGAACCAGTAGTGGTATGCAAGTAAAAACGACCGATTCCATTAAGATCACTTTCTAGTGTGGTGGTAAAATTAGCATCCCCATCTAATAGCGTAAAGCTGTTATCCTCTTTGTCCTCTAAATAGATATTCATTCCTTCAGGAAAGTCGAAGGTTGAAGCTTCAATGCTAATAGTTGAACCAGAAACGGCATTAATTCCTATAGGGGTCACCATATTTCCATAGTCATCAGGAGGTAGGGATTGGATTTGATAATCGACTCCTTCACTATCGCTGACTAAGTGAGTGTAGACAGCAAAACTATTATTACTACCAGTAAACATGGGACCATCATAACCATTGTCAAAACCTGTGGTAGCTCCGTCTATATAATAAATCTTTGCTAGTTTAGAGTTTGAATCATCAGATAGCGTTAGATGAATTTCTGGTCTAGGATCAGTTCTTTGAAAGGTATCTGAAGATTGATGACTTTGGTCATCTTCATCAATCAGAATACTTCCATCATCACCATCTGATTTGACAAAAAACCCTTGACCTGGAGCAATTTTAAACGCATCAATTGTCACCTTTGCATCGTAACTAGAACTGGATTGATTCCATATCCATAAGGTTTGATTTTCTAGGGCACTGGAACTGTTTGATAATATTGAACCACTATCGATGTATGAAGGATAAGGATTTCCAATCAAGTTATATCCATTCCCTGAGGTAGTTAGTTCAATACTGGTATCATCTACTTTCATGGTTCCTGAAAATGAGATGTCTCCAGCAGAAGCTAACTTCACCGCATAGCCAGTCCCAGACGAAATTGTTCCTGTTGTAGAAGACGTAAAATAGCTCCAAGTATCATTAGAGGTAGTGTAAGTGGCTAATCCAATATTGGATTCTGATCCTGTAGCAAAATCATGATTAGAAATTACATCCTCTATCGTTTCTTCCACAACTGGAGAGGATACCAAATACCATTTGTTAGTTCCTAAAGTTCTACTATAATTAATGGTTGCAGTAATATTGTGAGAGGTTACGAGGGTCCCTCCTGAGGAAATGTTTATTGCTCCAGTTGTAAAATTGGCATTCCATGTCACTTGATCATTGGAACCAATATCGACAATCCCTATTGAACTGTCAGGTAAACTACTATCAGACCAATTATTAGAATTATTTGGATTATTGTCGGCTGCTGTTCCAGACCAGGAAGAAATAACCGATTCATAAGCACCAATATCTGTTCCAGAATAAGCTCTTTTATTATTTACGTAATCAAAAGATGGGGTATATTCAGATACAACAGTTCCAGATAATAAGGAAATATTGGCATTCTCTACTCCTGTATGAAGTGCAGGGCTTGTTGTGTTTAATCTAAAATCTGCATTATTTCTATCTACAAATAAAGGATCTAAAGAAATCATATTTGTTAAACTATTGTTGTCTGATAGTCCATTATATAATAAATTATTACTCCCAACAACTGAAGTTGTTCCATATATTTTATAACCATAATCGGTATCATATCTTGTCCAACTAATATTATTATACATCCTCACTTCAGTTGAATTATTAACAGTAATCCCTCCGGCTGACTGTCGACCCTCATCGAGTGGAACTGCGCCATTATTATAAATCGTATTATTCATAACAATTGAATTGTCTGATTTATGAACAACTAGACCATTGATCCCATTTCCATAAGAAATATTATTAGCGAAATAAAAATATCCTACATACTGTCCGTTTGGGTTTTCATCATTAGCTCCAGTACCTCTATCATTATTTCTGGTGATATAGCACCCTGATCCATCAATGATATCAGGATAATTTTCGCAACCATAGTCTGTATTATCTGAACATGCGTAAGAGGAATTAAAGTAATGAATCTTATTTACATTGTCATAAGTCTTGTTTTTGGTGATTCGCATTTTTATTTTAGTGTCAGTATCTATTTGCTTTGATTGAGCAAGAACAATTGAACTTTCTGCCGCATGAGACCACGTAGTACATTCGTATACTTCATTATTTGTTATCGTACAATAATCTGAATTATTAATTCGAATTCCAGAGGCAGGAGCATGATGTACTTTATTTGAATGTAAGAGAATATGATGACCTCCTGAACCTGCCCAAACAGCAATCCCTCTTCCTTTATAATAATTATTTGCTGTATTCCCAGCAACTACACTCGCACGCTCGGCTTCTGCAGCTGATTTTGTGATTGATGCATTAGGGCCTGAAATTTCAAAACCTGAAATTTCTAAGTACTGACCTGTGCCACAGATAAATCCCCCTGATCCATCAAATTGAACGATTGGGGTTTCACCTGGATAATTTCTGATCACAAGCGGGCCATTTAAGCTTCCCGCTTTATTTATATAAACAACTGAACCATTAGTTAAATTTCCTGAATTATAATCACTATTTTGATAGATTCCACCTCTAACATAAATGAGATCTCCAGAGGTCCACGAGCTGATTGCTTTATTTATTGTTAGATAAGGACTATTAATATCATTTCCCGCATTAGAATTATTACCACTATCATCAACATACCAAATATCGAAACCGCCGGATTTAACAATTAATTCATCTATTTCATATACTCCTTCGTTTAAAAAATTAAATTTAATTCTACCCTCTGAACTTGTTACGTTAGAGGTTAAGGTTAATGTGTAAAACATCCATTCATCTAATCCAATTTGTTGAGTGCTTGAAACTATATCCGTTGAGCCATTCATAAGGGTAATTCTAAAATCATTACCAACAGTTCCTTTTGCGTAAAAGGATATAGTATATTTACCACTATCTGTAACGTTAAAATATGAGGCAGCTCTGTTGTGCATTCTTACATCAGAGGTATTATTTGAAGTAACCTCAACTTTTAAAGAGGCAGAACCATAATAATATCCATTGGTTGTTGTGCTGAATGACCCTTTACTATTTGTTTCACTATACCAATTATTGCTAAATGAAGAATCATCTGTAAAACTCCCTATTCCACCAATTAAATCCTGAGAAAAACCAGTTAATAAATTGGAAAATAATAACAAATAAAAAAGTCGAAAATTCATCTTTTAAAGTTAGTTTAATTGTAGGGATTAATTGTTACAATGGTTCCGTCATCTCTATACTTAATTTCAGTCATTTTTATAGATCTTAAATGAGTAATTCCTTTTGATAGAGAGGAATCATGATAGAATAAATAATCTTTTCCTTTAACAGAGCAGATTGAGTGGTGAGAAGTCCAACCAACTACAGGGTTTAAAATTTTACCTTGATAAGTAAAGGGTCCGTATGGATTATCTCCAATGGCATAACAGATAAAATGGGTATCTCCAGTTGAATATGAAAAATAATACAAATCATTATGTTTGTGCAGCCATGCTGCTTCAAAAAAACGACGATTATGGTCTCCCGCTAAGATTAAATTACCGTACTCATCTAGAATTTTAATTTCTTTTGCAGCTTCGGCAAATTCAAATAAATCAGCAGTCATTTTAGCAACAAAAGGGAGTAAAGCGGGTTCATTGTCTTTTGGGATATGAGCCGTTGGGCTATTGGGCTCTTTATTGTTAAATACTCCTTCTTTCCATCGTTGTAATTGACCACCCCAAAGACCACCAAAATACATATAATATTCTCCATCATCATCTTTAAAAACTGCAGGATCTATAGAAAAACTATTTTCAATGGGATTTGGTCTTGCTGAGAAAGGACCTACGGGAGATTGACTTGTGGCAACACCTATTCTAAAAATTCCTTCGTAATCTTTTGCTGGAAAAAATAAGTAATAGGTTCCATTTTTTTCATTAGCATCAGGAGCCCACATTTGTTGTTTTGCCCACGCAACATCATCCACATGCAAAGCAACACCATGATCTTTAGTTTCACTGTCTATATCTTCCATAGAAAAAACATGATAGTCTTCCATGGCAAAATGACTTCCAAGATCGTCAAATGCTTCTCCAGCATCAATATCATGAGATGGATATATGTAAATTTTATCATTAAAAACATGAGCAGAAGGGTCCGCAGTGAAGATATGGTCAACTAATGGCTTTGAGATGGCTCTATTATTTAAATCTTCAAAATTGATGTGTTCTATACTGTCTTCGGGCATTTTCTTATATTTTTAGTTTCTTCTAGCTTTTAAATCGGATTCAATTTGCAATTCCATTTTTTTATTAATTTCATAGAAGAATAATAAGGAAACTCCAATTAAAAAAGGTATTGCTGGGTATATACTTATTAGCATTTTTGTTCCTTGTATTGCAAATTCTGTTTGTACATTTTCACTACCTGGAATATAACCATATACGCTAAGAATTTTTGCAACCAATGAACTCCCTATAGTAAGTCCAAGTTTTAAACCCACCATCATCGCAGAGAAAATAATTGCAGTTGCTCTACGATTATTTTTCCATTCAGAATAGTCAGCTACATCAGCAATCATAGCCCACAATAAAGGAATTGTGATTCCGTAAAAGAAACCATGTAAAATTTGAGCTGCAAACATAAGTTGAACAGAGGTTTTATCTAGGAAATTAAATAAAATTATAAAAAGTGTAGAGATAAATAAAAAGAAGCCAAATACGTTTCGCTTTCCATATTTATCTGCAAGATTTTTTGATAAACCAATACCAAAAATCATAAAAATAATACCTCCAGCATTAAATAATCCAAATCCTGCTGATATAGGGTCATTTCCAAAAAAGTTAATGCCTATAGAAGATAAGAAATCTAATATTGGACTTATAAAGATCGTAAGGTGATTTTCATCTACAAAATTTTCAAAATAGTAAATATAAGACCCTCCTTTCATGGCTAGAGTTATAAATGTTAACGTTGTAAGAATTAACATAATTACCCAAGGTTTATTTTTTACTAAATCTAATAAATCTTCTTTTACACTAGACTTTTGCTCGGGTTTTGGAACAATTCGTTCTTTCGTAGTCATAAAGGTAATGAGTAACATAATTGTTCCTATAACAGCTAGCCACGTCATTACAATTTCTATTCCAATTGCCTTGTCTCCATCACCAGCATAAATAATTATTGGTAGCATAAAAACCTGTACAAAAAATTGTGCAAACATAACCGCAACAAATCGATAAGAAGAAATACTATTTCTTTCTTTCATGTCGCCTGTAATAACTCCACTAAGAGCAGAGTAGGGCAGGTTACTTCCTGCATATAATAATAGTAACAATGTGTAGGTAATTACAGCATAAATTACTTTGCCTTGATATTCAAAATTTGGTGTACTAAATGCTAAAACAGAAATAATACCTAATGGTATTGCTGTCCACAATATCCAAGGTCTAAATTTTCCCCATTTAGAATTTGTTCTATCCGCAATAGCGCCTACAATTGGATTAAATCCAAAGGCAGCGATCGTTCCAACTGTAAACATTATGGCAGTTGCATCATTGGCTTCTAAGCCATATATATCGGTATAGAAATAAGCGAGATAGGTCATTAATGTCTGGAACACTAGATTTGCAGCTAGATCTCCAAGACTGTAACCTACTTTCTCTCTGATAGATAATTTTTGCGAATATGAAGTCATAAGTGTAAGGTATTGTATTTAATTATTTGGCATATTTAAGTTCATAATTCGGTGATATGCTTTTTTTTCTTTGTAGTTTCTGTCAAATAACAATGGATAATTTGTACGCCCTTTAATTGGCCAATCATTTAACCAAGAAAACTTATCTGTTACGCCCCAAAAAGTCACACGACTTATTTTTTCTTTGTGCTTTAAAAATAATTTAAAAATATTTTCATAGCGTTCTGCTAACTTTGTTTTCATAGAATTTGGTAAGTTTTTTGGGAAAGGATTCATTTTTTTGTCTCCTTCAAAATTCTTAAAATTTTGAGAAACCTCTGCTCCATTTTCATCCCAGGGGCTTGGAAGTACTGAAATATCAAGTTCTGTAAACATTACTTTTACACCGAGTTTTGAAAAAGCAAGAATACTAGTTTCAATTTCTTCAAGAGAAGGACTTGTTAATTGCCAGTGAGCTTGAATACCAACACTATTAATCTTAGCTCCATTTTTTTGAAGTGATTCTATTAGTTTAATAGCTCCTTTTCTCTTTTTAGGTTCACATAAGTTGTAATCATTGTAAGCTAAATCTGCACTTGAATCATGTTTTTCAGCCATTTTATAAACAGTTTCCAAATAATTTTCTCCTAAAACCTTTAGAAATATAGATTCTCTAAGGGTTCCATCTTCATTTAAAGCCTCGTTGACAACATCCCAGGTATCTACCTTTCCTTTATATCGATTTACTAGGGTACTAATGTGATTGTTAACATGTTGCATCATTTCAGTACTATCTTTAATAGAATTCATAAAGTCAGCAATTTGTGAATGCCATATCAATGCATGGCCTACAATGTGCATATTGTTATCCAATCCAAATTGTACATATTTATCTGAATCATCAAAATAAAATATATTTGGTTTTGGTTGAATAAACATCCACTTCATTACATTTTCTGGAGATAATGTATTGAAGTTTTGTTTAATAATTGAGTTTGATTTTTCATCCTTCTGAAGAATTTGATCTTTATTAATAGCAGCACCTACAAAAAAATAGTTTTTAAATTTCTCACTTAGTGAACTGTTTTTTGATACTTTAATAAAATTTCCATTACTAAAAAGGCAAATAATTATAATTAGGGTTATTATTTTACTCAATTTTTTTACTTTATTTATCCTATAATTAAAAATCATTCTTTAATAAATTTTATAGATTTAATACTTTTATCATTTGTAATTTTCAAAAAATAAAGACCATCTGAAAGGTTACTTATATCTATCCTAGTTGAGGAATTAAAATTAGTTATAAGTTTTATTGGATAGTTTTTACCTAGTAAATCAAATAGTATAAGTTGATCTTTACCAAATTCTTCTGAAAGTGTAATTTGATTTGTAGCCGGATTTGGATAGGCTTTAATAACTAGGGGTATTGAAGAATTTGTGTCATCTAAAGATAATGCTGACGAATATTCATAAGCACCTATGTCAACTACATCACTGATGTCATTAAAGTTTACAGGTGGTGAGCCCTGAGGAACCAAAGAAAAGTCATCGATATAAAAATTCCCACCGCCCTGAGCTAGAGTTGGACCTTTAATGTATACAAATATTTGATCAGAACCAACATACGTAAAATCTCCACTCAATTCTGTCCACTCATTGTCTGTAACTGTAGTTGGCGATTCAAGTAAATTTGTATAGGTAACAACATCATTTAAAGTATTTTTAATTGTAATATCTGACGTTCCAGTAGCATTTTCTGCTAATTTCACGTTTATATAAAATGTGTAAGTTTCATCAATAGTTAGAAAGCCATCAAGAAAAAGTCTTGGGCTTGAATAATTATATTGTCTATCACTTGTATAAAGACTATTATTTCCTGTAACTGATTCATCAGATGATATTGCTATTGATGCACCAAACTGTGTCCATCCATCTGTAGAATTTTCAAAACTGCTATATGAAATTGCATCTGTAATATTTGCTGGTCTAGGTTCTCCATCAATATCTGTTACAGGTGAATAATTTGGGTTTCCTGCATCAATAGCTGGTGAGCCTTCTGCTAATTTAAAATTAGTTTGATTGATATCTATAGCTCCGTCAACTACTGCAGGTACATTAATAAATCCAGGATCTATATTAATTAAATTTGCAGGTTCTTGGTTGCCCGGATAGGCAACGGTTCCATTTAAGAAAATATTATTTATTGCTATTTTTATTCCATCGTTTGTAGGTTCTTCAGTATTAGGATTATCAATGTTATTCAAGCTTAATGCTGAAAATTCATTATCTCTTGTAACTACAATATTATTTACTACAGTAGCATTTTGAACTTTATTTGCTTTTATTCCTCCAACTTTTTGACCACGATGTCCGGGGTTACCCTCGGCTACAGATAAATCTTGAATAATTTCATGAACTCCGTTGTAATAAAGAGTATTGTTTTGATAAATAGCTGAGGCACTAAGTGAATTGTCAAAATTAATTCCATTTTTACCATTATTTACACATACATTGTTCTCAAACAAAAAGGTTCCTACATAGCTTGGGTCACTTCTGGTAACATATAATCCTTGACCATCTAAAATATTATTATAATCTGCGGTTCCATAGTTAGGATTTGTATTTCCTGAGTTATCAGGTAATTGAGTAACATAAAAAGGAATTCGATTCCAATTATTATACACTAAATTTCCGCGCATAATCATTTTAATATCTGTAGTGTTATCTCCATCTACAGCTATTGTCTCTGCGTAAACAATTGCACTAGACGCTGATGATGTCCACCAAGTACAATTGAAAACCTCATTATTTTCAATGGTTATATGATCAGAATCATTAAATCGGATTCCAGAACCTGTGCAATTGTAAACTTTATTATTTTTAATAATTATATTGTTGTGTGCCTTATAACCTCCCCAAATTCCTTTCCCAGAAAAATAGGTGTGGTTATAGGTAATATTATCATTTTCATCAGATGCTGCCAATACTTTATACTCTCGATCTGCGATAGCTTGATCATAGGTAATGTTAGCAGCTGGCCCTTCAACTTCAAAACCTTCTATTATGATGTAGTTCATATAGTCTGATATGACGATACCACCTCTTCCATCAAATTCTATTTTTGGTTCATGTCCTTCTAAGTTTCTAATTGTAATATATGCACCCTCAGATCCTGACTTGTTAATGGTAACAACATGAGGATTATTCATATTGGTATTCGAAGAGGGATCTACTATTCCATAACCCACATTTCGATAAGTTCCATTCATAACATAAACAGTACCCCCTTCTGAAACCTGAGAAATACCTTTATTAATAGTTAAAAAGGGAGAGGATTCTGAGAGGCCATCATTAGAGTCAGATCCATTTGTAGATGAAACATAATAATTATTCTGAGAATATAGGATACTTGTAAAAAACAAGAAGAAAAACAATCCTATTTTTTTAGCTATTCGAGGAGTATGAAATAGTTTCATGTTTACCATAATTATTTATTTATAATCATGAAAAGGATCTTTATTCACTTTTTCACGCATTACTTTTAACTTTTCTTTATACTTTTTTACAACTAATTTGTTCGAGGATAACTTAGAAATATCTGTATTCTGTTTATAATCATTAAGATTATCATACAGCATATTTCCTAAATATTTTTCACCTTCATAAAATTCTGTGTAAGAAAAATCTTTATCTATAACTGCTTCACCTTGCTTATAGCGTGTATAAACCTCAGTTTTAAGAATTGTTGAAGGATTTTCTAAAACAGGAATTAAACTTTCACCTTGAAGGTAAGAAGGAGCTTTTATGTTTGCGATATCGCACAATGTTGGATAAACGTCAACTAATTCGGTGAAAGATGCTGTAGTTTTATTTTTGATATGATTGGGTGAAGAAATAATAAAGGGTATTTTAACCGCTTCTTCGAAGGTACTATGCTTACACCAAAAACCATGTTCACCTAAAAAATAACCATGATCACTCCAAAATACAATGGTTGTATTTTCTCTTAAACCTAAGTCATCTAATTCTTTTATTAACTCTCCAATTAATGCATCCATATAGGTCACACTTGCATAATAACCATGAATTAGATTACGTGCAAGGCTATCATCAAGTTTTCCATTTTCTGGAATATCTAAATAATTTTTTCTCATTTCAGCAGAGTTATGTTGTGCCTCAATGGCTATGTCTGGTGAGTTTTTAGGTTGAAATGAATTGTCCGCTAATTTAATAGCATCATGGTCGTACATGTCCCAGTATTTTTTGGGTTGAATGAATGGTAAATGAGGAGATACATAACCTATTGCCATAAAGAAAGGTTTATTTTCATTTTTTAAAGCTTTTAATTTATTGATAGCTCTTCTTGTAATTTTTCCATCATTATATGCATAATCATCAACATCAGGATATTCAAATGTTGGTTGCTTTTTGCCATATTCTCCTCTTTCTGCACTTTCTATTCTAGCGATTGATTTGGGGTCTTGAAAGTCTGATTGTATTTGCCCTCCATCTTTTTCAGTCCAATACTCTTGAAAATCGTCTTTATGATGATAAATTTTACCATAAGATATGGTTTCATACCCATTCTCTTTAAAAATCCGATTTAATGGAATTGCATCTGGAGTGTCTACTGATGCTCTTGTTGAAAAATCATTAAACCTTTTTTCACTAGGACGTATTCCAGTCATAATACTTGCCCGACTAGCGCCACAAACGGCAATATTTGTATAAGCATTGTTAAATTGAAGTCCTTCTGAGGCTAGTTTATCAATATTTGGAGTAATCATTTTTGTTTCTCCATATGAACTGATTTTTGGTCTAAAATCATCAATAGAAATAAAAAGAATATTTTGTTTTTTAAGTGACAGATTAGCGACTGATATATCACTTTCTTTATTTTTATATCCCATTATAGTAAATGCTATAAAAAAAGTAAAAAGTGTTAGTTTATAAAAATTTGATTCGTTCATTAGTATAAGTTTAATATGATGTGATTTCTGATGTCTTATAACCTATTCGGATAGCTCTAGCAACAACCTTTTGATTTTTATCGATCCTTATGGGTTTGTAATATAGATTCCAATAATTTGTCCCTATACCATCTCCAATTTGATAACCTATAGAAGCACCAGTTGTTGAAGAGTTCAATTTTAAAGTTCCTGTTTTATCTTTTTCAAAAGTTACATTTTCCGTAATAGGCTGTTTCATTTCTGGCCAAAAAGATTTAATTAAATCATGTTCTGGAATAAAGCCTTTATCTCCAATTTCTGACTGCCAGTCTTTAAGCGCCAGTCTATATCCTTCAATTTTTTTCGAATATTTAGGGTCATCAGCAAGATTGTGAACTTCATAAGGATCGTTTTGTAAATCATAAAACTCCTCTTTAGGTTTGGTATTCATAAATATGTATGAAGCATTCCCTTTTAATTTTTTTTCTTGATTTAATGCAATTAATTTTGCATTCATAGGAATTTGCTCTCTGTATTTATTCCTATAAATTAAAGGTAATTCAGGCATAAAATTTTTAATGTATACGAAGCGACCATCCAATACAGATCTTTGCATATCAGTCGATTCATCAAACCTATCTGCAGAGCCAAAAATTAACTTTCTTGGAGCTTGTTCGTATTCACCAGCAAAAGCTTTTCCATCCAAATGTTCTGGAGGTGCTATTCCTAAAAGTGACATCACAGTAGGTCCCAAATCCATTAAAGAGACTAAACGATCATCTACTTCTCCAGCTCGGAAACCATTTGGATAGCGAATTAAAAGAGGAACGTGAAGACCACTATTCCCTACAGCTCTTTTTTGTCTTAAAAGATTCCCTCCATGATCACTCCAAAAGAAAATTATAGAATTATCCAGTACCCCGTCGGTCTCTAGTTGTTTTAACAATTGACCTACTTCTTTATCAAGAGCTTCAATATTTGAATATTTTCGAGCAATATCTCTTCTTACCACAGGAATATCGGGATAATAATCTGGGATAGGTACTTCAGAGGGATTTACCGTCATAGGTTTGTCTTTCCTTAGCCAAATTCTTGATTCATGGGTTGTGTAGAAATTTTTCACATAAAAAAATGGTGCTCCTTTAGGAGCATTTTTGTATGAACCACCACCAAACACATCATCCCAAGTTGTAAATGGTGCATTAAACTGATAGTCACATTTATTATCATTTACACAATAATAATTTTCTGCTCTCAGGTATTCTGGAAAAAGTTTTACATAAGATGGAGTTACAACTTCATATTCTGGAACATTTTTTCCAAATTTATCTAAGATTCCTTTGTCGAGTTTGTGGAAAACATCTTCTGGTGCTTTGAAATTATTATGATTTCCTGTCCGCATATTGTGAGCTCCTAATCTAGCAGGGTACATTCCTGTAATAATAGAAAATCGACTTGGTGCGCAGACACCTACTGTAGAATAAGCATTAGTGTATTTTACACCCTCAGCAGCTATTCGGTCTATGTTAGGTGTATTGATCGTTTCACTACCATAAGTACTAAGGATTGGGCCAATATCTTCACAACTAATCCAAATAATATTTAATGGCTTTTCAGTTTTCTCTTGAGCTTGAATATAAAGACAGCAAAAAAGTATGAATAGAAGGTGTATATTTTTCATTCTTATATTTTTAATAATGAATAGATTTATAATCCTTCGAAGTTAATTTTCCTTGTAATTTTTCACTAACATCATTCCATTTTGATAGTCTGTCTAAAGGATGAAGTGTGGGTTTTATCAAGGGCATTTTATCTGTAATTAAAAAATCATTTTGTAATATCATCCAGTTTTGCAATTCTTTTGACAATAGTGCCTTTTGTTTTGCATACTTTTTATCATTTGCAAGATTTTTGAATTGGTAAGGGTCATTTTTTAAATCATATAATTCCTCATAAGGTATATTCGGAAATGATTGAGCTCCTATCTTAATAAATTGATTTATAATTTCATTTTCGCCTAAGTTCGATTCCATTACTTCTAGTGCATTGTAGTTTCTTATCAGTTTATATCTTTCTCCTCTGACCATTCTTGAAGGAAAAACAGTACAAGCGCGAATATTTTGCTTAGTTGCAACTCCATATATGTATTGATGAACATCCTTTTCATTCCCTTTTAAAGTCTTATAAAAACTCTTGCCATCTAAATTTTTTGGAATTGAAGAACCAGATGCTTCTAAAAAAGTTGGTAAAACATCTACAAAGGTTAGTAGCGTATTCGATGTAGTATTGGGTTGAATATGATTAGGCCATCTTACAATAAAAGGTACTTTAAGACCTTGTTCTGAAAGCCCCCATTTACCAGACATACCATGATCTGATGCATAAATAAACATAGAGTTATTTCTTAGCCCGTAGGTGTCAACCATTTTTAAAATCTTTCCTAATTGAATATTATCATCTTCTATATTTTTATAATATCCTGGCATATGATTTTTAACATTTCCTTTGTGATAAGGAAGTTTGTAAATATCTTTTTTAGAATATTTTGTAGCTTTAGGATAAGGACCATGAGGATAATCTGAAGTAATAAATAAACAAAAAGGTTTTTTTGAGTTTTTTAAATAATCATCAATTTTTTCTAGAGGTAAATAACGATGCTTAATTGATCCAAAATAATGATTCCAATTAAAAACAGAATTTGGTTTAACATGACTTTTTCCAGCTAAAACAACTTCATAGCCAGCGTCTTGTAGACGGTCTGTTACACTCTTTAAATCTGGTTTTACACCAATATGATTTGCCATGCATCCATTTTTTACAGGGTAAATTCCTGTGAAAATCTGAGAACGACTAGGAGCACAAATAGCTTGAGCTGTATAAAAGTTAGTAAACCTCATTCCTTCTTTGGCTAGTTGATCTACATTAGAAGTACTTACTTTTGGATTTCCATAACAACCATAATCTAACTGATCTTGATCATCGGCCAAATAAAAAATGAAATTAGGTTTTTCTAAATTTTCTTTTTCGGTAACTGTTTTTGTGAACGTAATATTCGTACTATTTTTTCCTGAAAAAAAAACAAAAAATAATAGTATTGTAAAACCACTTGAAAATAATCTTTTCATTTATTTTAATTTTTGATAAACTTAATTACTGTATTTGATGATTTTGATTTAATTTTTATAAAGTATACTCCTTCGGATAGTGCTGACGTTTTTATCTCTTGTGTGTGTTTATTTATTGATGTTGTTTCATATATTTTTCCCCCATCAGGTTGAAATAGAGTTATTAAATATTCGGCTTCTTCATGAAACTTAAGTGTTAATTTGTTCTTTGTGGGGTTCGGATATGCAGTTGCTAAAGGAGTTAATTGAGATTTATTTTCAATATCATTTATAGATAGGGCTGAAGGATCTATAGTATAAATTACTGAGTGCAAAGACATTGGAGGGATGTTGATACTTGTATACCTAGAACCTATGTCAAATGAAATATCATTGTAAATACTAAAATTATTATTCTCAGTATTTGAGGTCACATAATGAGAGACATTTGTAGCTCCAATAGGAACATCTATGGAAAAATCTTGAGAATTACCTTCGTTAAATAATTGTAGAATAATTTTTGTTTGGTCAGGAGATATAAATGAACCAACCATGATATCTCCCTCTATTGTTTGACTATCTATAACTCTATATCCTTTTTTTATAAGATTTGAAAAATGCTTAAAAGCATGGTATCTTTTAGGTAAAATAATTGTTCCATTTTCATCCCAAGCTACTAAGCTAGAGTATCCACCTGCATCTGCTTCTTCGTAAAATAAATGCATCATATATGCAGTCATACCTCCTTCATTAAAACCTCTCAACATCCATTTTATATAATTAGCAGCATCAGTCATTGATTGATCTGTACTATTAAGGTTTGCAGATTCTGTAACCCATACAGGTTTATTTTGAGCCGCTAGTTTTAAACTATTCCAATTTGCATTATGTTGAGCATCTGCATACGTATGCGTAGCGACTACATCAACCGCAGCTTCAACAGACGGATTTGTAAACATGCTATTTATATAATTTGTTGTAGAATTTGAATTATTGTTAGAGTTTTCAACTCTAAAACATTCTGGTGAAATAATTTTAACATGGTCTAATTCAGCGCTAGTTAGTCTTCCATTTAAATTTAAGATAATTGAAGAGAGTTCAGAGGGTGAAGTATTCATAGATTCATATGAAACTTCATAATCTGGTTCGTTGGTTGGTGAAATGGCAGTTACATCAATGTTATACCTTGATTTCATCCCTTGAAGAAATGCAATTAAAAACTCACTATATTCTGACTCACCACCAGATATTAACGTACCTCCATTATTATGCTGTCCATTAGTTTTTAACCATCCCGGAGCTGAATTGCAATTACCAATAACATGATCAAAACCATTATTACTCAAACTAAAAGCATTTTGTAATGCTTCAGCAACGTAGCGAGTTCTAGATTGATTAGGATCACTATCATAACGTGTCCAATCTAGTTGTGAGTCATCTAATACATAAGGGTCGTTATTGTCATTTGAAGGTTCAAGGTCATGATAAACAAAAAAACGAATCATATTAACCTCTAAATCTTGGAAACAATAAGCCTCTATTTGATTTCTTAAATCATCCTCTAAGTTATATAGGTCTTCAGTTCTTCTTTTAATACCTGCACCAAACCCATCAATACTTTGATGTGTATTCATTGGAGTTATGTTTACATAATTTCCAGGTATTACAGAAATTTCATCCAAGTAATAGGTAACTCCATCATTTAAAAACCAAAACTTTAACTGATTTGAGTTTCCTGACTCATTAACGGTAAATGTGTGTGTGTATCTTTGCCATGAATCAGTTATCCATATATTTTGACCTTGAAAACTATTGTCAATTTCAGATCTAAAAATTACTTTCAATTGTCTTGAGGAAGCACCATCTATTTTAGCATAAAATGAAACTGTATATTTTTGACCTGCAATGACCTCAAAATTATATTGACTAGAGGTACTTATGTCATAATTATTATCTCCTAAAGAAATAATCTCACTCTTTAGTGCCTTTGTGCTTCCTGGGATAAGATTATTTGTTGTGATGGAAAAGTTAGCATTTCCTCCATTATTTGCTTGAGTCTGCCAGTGAGAAAAAAAACCATTTTCAATACTTTCCATCTCACCATTCTCAATTGGAAGTTGATTTTGAGAAGTCAACTGGAAAACAGATATGAGATTAATCAATAAAAAAACTCTTAATATATACACTCGAACTATTTCTATATAATCAAATTTACATTTTGATAATTGGGTTCAATATTATTTTTGAAGAAATAAGTATTAAATTTGAAGCTAAATCAACGCTTTACAACAAACAAACCATAACCTTAAAGATTATGGTTTGTTATAAATCATAAGTTTAAGAAAAATTAATTATCCATTAATTAATTCATTAGTGTTAATTTCTATTTGAGGAATTGGTAGACTCATTGTTTCTGTTGGGTCTGTACTCAAAAGAATATCAACTGAAGGTTTAAAACCAGGGTTAGAATTATTATTATGAATTAAAATAGTATTGTTTAAAAAATAATCAAATCCTCGTCTTCTATTGTTATGAGAATCTTCACCCTCTCCGATCAACTCAAAACGATATTCATTCATTATAGCTTTTCTAAAATCAACTTGAGAGCCATAAAAGCCATCTTGAGGTGTCATACCAACTCTATTTAAAACTTCAGTAACAAATCCTAATTGTTGACCATTTTGTAATTCATTAGAAATTTCAGCCAACATAAGAAGTAAATCAGCATATCTGTAAACCACTATATTTTGACTGTTATATTGATTACTATGTGTTTTATCCTTTTCAGCAAATTTGAAAAGAAATGGGTGGGCTGCTCTAACATTATTTCGATGAGTAATAGCAGGATATGTTCGTTGGGGGGCTCCAGTTCTTCCATGGGTATAATCATACATGTATGTAGCATCTATTCTAGGATCATTTGGATACATATTTCTATGAATTTCAAAAACATCAGCATTAACTCTAAACCAACCGAAATTTTGAGACATTTTATAGTTGAGTGGAGTATAATTTCTTCCCATTTGAGAATTACTGGCATCCTGACTTGTTTGAAGCTCAAAAATAGACTCCGAATTATTTTCATTGGAATCTGTAAATATGCTACTGTAATCAGAAACTAATGAATATTGGCCATATACCTTATTGGCTTCGTTATATGCCATTTGCCAATAATCCATTTCAGACATAGATTCATTTCTTAATTCAGAATTGGTAGCCAATGTCATATATACTTTTGCTAACAACATGTTTGAGGCGTATTGTTTTGGATAACCTAGTCCAGTTGAACCATTTATTAAACTAGCAGCCACTTCAGCATCACTAATAATTTGAGCGTATACTTCTTTTGATAATGATTTAGCTTTATTAAGATTGTCTTGATCAGAAAGTTCTGTCCATACAGGAATATCTTTAAAAAGTCTAGTTAAATCAAAATATGCCCAAGCACGAACGAAGTAAGCTTGTCCAAGAATATCGTTAAAAAGTAATTCATCGCTTGTCGTTGGGTTTTCAATTATTGTAATATTTCTAATTGCTGCATTTGCTTGTGCGATTGCAGCATAAATACCTCTCCAAAATCGTTCAGAATCTAAGTCCTGAACCGGTTTTAATGCCATTAAATTACTATTATGAGGATTGTTAACATTATTACCCTGTCTGTGAGTAATAAAGAGCCCTGAAAAACCATTATTAATCCAATAACGTCTTTCCATAGAATCATATGAAGTAAGTTTTTCATAAATACCATCTAATGCAGCTTTTGCACTTTGAGGATTATCATACATTGTTTCATCAAGGAATATCGGATCTTCATCTAAGTTGCATGAATTCGTTAGAATACCAAAAATAATTACTATTATAAATTTTAAATTTTTCATGTGTTTATTTTTTATTTTTTATAAATCAATGGTTCTTAGAAATTAATATTTAACCCTAATAAAAATGTCTTTGCATTTGGAGCACCATTCCAATCTACTCCGTTAATCAGTCCGTTGTTTAAGAAACTTGAAACTTCTGGATTATATCCACTATAGCTTGTCCAAGTTACTAAATTCTGTCCTGCTACATATATATTAAATCGTTCAAGCATTTTAATTTTATCTACAGGAATATCATAGCTTAAGGTTACATTATTTAATCTTAAAAAACTACCATCTTCTATGATACGGTCTGATACTGCTAGGGATTGATTTGGAATTACTTCATACCCTATTCTCGGGTATAGGTTGGTTTGAGCATCTGGCCTCCATGCGTTATTGTATGCATTTGGGCTTATGTTTGTTTGTAAGCCTTCTGCATTATTAAGTTTAATTAAATTTCCGTTGGCAATATCATTTCCGTAAACACCATTAAAAAGGAAGTTTGTGGTAAATCGTTTGTATTTGAAATTTAGGTTAAAACCATAAATAAAATCTGGATTTGGATTCCCAATAAAGGTCCTGTCAAAAATGTCAATTACACCATCTTCATTTTGATCAACAAATCTAACATCTCCAGGTTGAGCACCATCTACAATATCTGTATCATCGGTTTGATAGATACCGTTGGTTTGTAAACCATAAAAAAGACTGGTTTCTTCTCCCTCTACAAATACATTAGCTGGAGTTCTGAAATACTGCCCTCTACTTATTTGGGCGCCAAAATAATATGAACGTTGCTCTGCAACTCCATCAATATAAAAGTCTTTCAGAGGAATTCCTAATTCGTCTATCCTGGTTTTGTTAAAAGCAATATTTCCCCCAATATTTACATCAAAATCATCGGTAGAAATAGGATTGAAATTCAATGCAATTTCTAATCCTTTGTTAGACATTGATCCTCTATTGATAAGGATATTACTGAACCCTGAAGAAGTTGGAATAGGAGTGTTTTGTAATAAATCTTTTGTTGTTTTTTCATAAAAATCTATACTACCCGAAACTCTACTATTTTTACTTTCAAAATCTAATCCTAAATTTATTTGCTCAGTTGTTTCCCATGTTAAATTAGGATTTGCAATATTGTTTAGTGTTAAAACTACACTGGTTCCATTTCCTGGGGTTCCGTATAGTTGTCCGTTTATGCCATAATCAGAAAGGGTTCCATATGCTCTAACACCATGGTTTCCAATTTGCCCCCAACCAGCTCTAAGCTTTAAGTTTTCAAAAATATTTAAATTTTTAATAAAGTTTTCATTATCCATTCTCCAAGCTAATGCAAAGGATGGAAAGAATCCAAATCTATTATTTTTTGCAAATTTAGAAACACCGTCTCTTCGAAATGACGCTGTAAGAATATATTTATTATTATAAGTATAATTTAATCGACCTAACATAGAAAAAATCTGTTGATCTGACTTCAAGAATCTTAAGGGTTGAGTAATAACTGAAGCCAGAAAAGGTTGCTGAATTGTAAGTTCAGTTGTAACAAAATCTTCAACAGCATAAATACTATTTTCTACATTTCTAACATCATATGTAACACCTACAGTTGCATTAAATCTATGTTTTCTGTTAAAAGTTCTATTAAATCTTAAAAAATTATTAATTTGATAAGATTTCGCATTTAAAGTTGATATCTGTAAAGCTCCGTTACCAATAGCTCCTTGCCATGTAGTTAATCCATAAAAACGTCTTCGATCTTTTGTTCTAATATTTCCACCTGCTTTTATTTGATACGTTAACCCTTTAAGAGGAAGTTTATAAGTAAGTCCAATGGAAGCAATATATCTTTTCTCTTTAGATACATCCAAAAAATCGTTTACCCAAGAGTAAGGATTTCCAGACTCTAAATCATCTCCTAAGTCTTCAATTTCTCCTGTAAGTACAGGTCTAAATAAGATTGAATTTCTTACAAAACTTTGGTTAGCACCAATTAAGTCTCCAGATTCAGCAAAGTTAGTATCATTGAAAGAAGCACTAACTCTTGCACTTAATTTTAATTTATCTGTAAGGTCTTGATTTAAATTAATTCGAATATCAGTGCTTTTGAGACTGGAGCTACTTACAATACCTTCTTGCTCATCAAATCCAGCTGAAATATAATAATTACCATTATCGCTTCCACCAGAAGCTGTGAAACCTACTTTAGTACTAAAACTTTGGCGGTAAAGTTCATCTTGCCAATTTAATATTTGAGCGGGTGTGTCTGATACAGTTGGATTTCCAGCAGGATCATAGGTCACTCCAAATACTCCAGAGGCACCAACATCAAATCTAGGAAGATTACCATTAAGTAATGCTAATTCATTTTGGTAATTGGCGTAACCAACTCCATCTAACACATCGTAAGTTTTATCAATAGATCTAATAGAATTTGTGATAAAACTACTCATTTTTACTTTTCCTTTTTCTCCTTTTTTGGTAGTTATTAAAACTACTCCATTAGCTCCTCTAGATCCATAAATTGCTGTAGCTGATGCATCTTTTAAAATTTGAATGCTTTCAATATCTCGAGGGTTTATTCCATTTAATCCATTTTGATTTTCTTGCCCAGAATTACCAACCCCTCCTGCTGCAAGAACATCTTCACCAGCAGATGATATAATAACACCATCAATAACATATAGCGGTTCATTATTCCCTCTTAAACTATTAGTTCCTCTAATTTTTACGCTAATACCTGATCCTGGTGAACCAGCATTTTGAGTTACTTGAACACCAGCAGCTCTTCCCTGTAACATTTGATCTACAGAAAAAGATTGATTTGCAATATTGTCTTTAACTTTAACAGACACCAATGCACCAGTAACGTCCTTTTTTAAAACTGATCCATAACCAACTACAACAACTTCATCTAATTGTGTTGCATCTGTTTCAAGTTGTATTTTTAAAAATGAGCTATCAGAAACGTTAACTTCCTGTCTTTTAAATCCTAAATATGAAAAAATTAAAACTTTTTCATCCTCTGAACTTAGAGTAATTTTAAAATTACCATCAAAATCTGTTAAAGCACCGTTTTTAGGTGAATTTTTAATTTGGATTGTTACTCCAGGTAAACCTTCGCCAGTATCATCGGTAACATTACCAGTAATTATTTTGGATTGTGATAGTAACATTGTGGGTAACACAAAAAAAATAAAAAAAAGTTTTTTCATAAGTTTCTATATTTATTGTTTTAAGTTAGTTTTAAATGGGTAGATTATTACACATATAGTAACAAATATAGGATTATAAGTATTTTACTATTTGTAACTTATGAAGAAATAAATAACACATTTGAAGCAAAACTATTTATTATATTAGGTAGTTCCTATTAATCAATTATATTTATGAATAATTCATGAAAATTTAATTGGTGTCGTTTATATTAAAAATAATGTAAAAATATGGATTTACGAAAGTTTATTTATCTCTTGTCTTTCTCTTTAATTTTTGCTTTTAATTCATTATTTGGGCAGTCAAATGCTAATGAGTATAACTTTGTTTCGATAAATGAAGATATAACTCAAAGTGCCATAACTTCCATATACAAAGATGCAGAGGGTTTTATTTGGATTACTACTTATGGTGATGGAATTGTAAGATATAATAGTGTAGATTTTAAGAGCTATAATCAGGGACAAAATTCAGATAAAAAATCTTTAAATAGCTCTATAGTTTTTTCAATATTTCAAGATTCTCAAAAAAATATTTGGGCAGGAACTCAGCTCGGTTTAAATATTTATAATAATAAACTAGATAAGTTTGAGAATATAGATTTAGATGGTAAAAAACAAAAATTTGCCATACATGCTATTACAGAGTATGACGAAAACACCTTACTTATTGGTACTCACGAAAATGGATTACATAAACTTGATAAGAATTCACTTGAATCAAAATTAATAAAATATCAAGAAAAAAAAACCTTAAAAACCCTTCAAATTAATACAATTATTAAATCTTCTAATGGACGTTTTTTAATTGGAACTAATCATGGTTTGTTGACATTTGATCCCTATGACGAAATTCTTCAATTAGCAAAATTTAATACACAAAAAGGATATGAAACTATAGGTAAGTCTATAGAAACTATGGTAATAGGAAAAGATAATTCTATTTGGATTGGGACTTCTTCATCCGGACTCTACAAAATAACTAGTAATAATGATATTTATTTTATTGAAAAGCTTTCTATAACTCGAAAAAGAATATTGTCTTTAGCCGAAAAAATAAATGGGGATCTTTTATGTGGAACAGAAAATGATGGTCTTTTTGAAATTAACTATAAAACCAAAAAAGTTACAAACTATCTACAAGATAAGCTAAATGATAGGGGGGTTAAATCTAACTCTATTTGGACAGTATTTACAGATGATAAAAATAGGATTTGGCTTGGTTATTATAATCAAGGGGTAGATGTACATGACGATAATTATAATAAGTTTAATACCATTGAAAGTTCACTAAATCTCACCAATTCACTAAACAAGAACTCTGTTACTAGTATCGTAAAAGATAGAAAAGGTAGATTTTGGATAAGTATGTTTGATGGGGGTGTTGATGTTTATGATCCAAAAGAAAAAGTTTTTGTTAATTTATTTGATCAAAATAATAATATCTCTAAAGGATTAGACCGTTTAGCGATTCCAACTATTTTTATTGATAGTAATAATAATGTTTGGGTTGGCACTTGGGAATCTGGTTTGTTTTTATTAAAAAGCAAAAGTAACAAGTTTGTAAACATAAATAAGTCTTCTGCTAATAGCGTATTTAAATCCAATAGAATCATGAGTTTTGATGAAGACTCAAACGGAACCATTTGGATTGGTACTTTTTTAAGTGGACTATATTCATATGATCCAAATAAAGATATTTTTAAACATCATGATTCATCAGAGTTTCAAAAATATAATATTAACACAAGTAACATTAGAAAAGTGTTAGTTGATCATAATGATAATGTTTGGCTAGGGACTAGAGCGGGCCTATTTAAAGTTGAATCGTCTTTGAATAATACTTTTAAAGTGAGTTCTCTTAATAAAGAAATGAATGCCGACTTTGAAGCAAATTTTAATAATTCAATAATACCTAGTATTGTATTTAGCTTATTTGAGGATTCAAAAAATAATTTATGGATAGGAACACTAGGTGATGGTCTTTCTAAATATAATATTAAAGAGAAATCATTTAAAAAATACGATAAAAATACAGGTTTAATTCATGAAACTGTTTTTTCACTTACTGAAGATCATAATGGAGCTATTTGGATCGGTGGTAATAAGGGGCTTACAAAATTAAATACAGAAAGAAATACCTTTATAAATTTTAGTAAAAAGGATGGATTATTATCCAATAGTTTTAACTACAATGCTGTATATAAAGATCTAAACAATGTATTATATTTTGGCTCCTCTAAGGGAATAAATTACTTTAATCCTGATGAGATTAGCTATAATCAGGAAAAATCAATAGTCTATTTATCTAACTTAAGGATATATAACGATTTGATTAAGCCAGATAAGGATCAGAGTCCGTTAAAAGAGGTCATCTCTGAAACTAAAGAATTAGTCTTAAATCACAACCAAAGAGTTTTTACGATTGATTATGTTGGGATCAATTATACTCGAAGTAAAAACAATCAATATGCTTATTTTTTAGAGGGATATGATAATGAGTGGAATTATGTAGAAACTACAAGAAGTGCTACTTATAAAAATATTCCATCAGGTGATTATACTTTTATGGTTAAGTCTTCTAATAATGATGGTATTTGGAACAATATTCCTACAACGTTGAAGATTAAAATTCTACCAGCTTGGTGGTCAACTAAAATAGCAATTATGAGTTATTGTTTATTCTTATTGTTGTTAGGGTATTTTATCTACAAGTTTCTAATCACTAGAATAGAAGAAAAAAGAATTTTACATTTAGAAAGACAAGAGTACAAGCAGTTTGAGGCCCTAAATGCAAAAAAAATACAATTTTTTACAAATATTTCTCATGAATTTAGAACACCTCTAACACTTATTCTAACTCCGTTAGAAGATATCATCGAAAACACAAAGAATAAATTACCTAAAGAAATTAAAGAAAAACACAATATTATTTTTAAAAATGCTAAGCGTCTTTCGAGACTTATCAACGAGCTTATGGACTTTAGGAAGCTTCAATTCAATAAAATGACTATTAATGCTTCTCAAATTAATATTGTACCATTTATTCAGGAGGTGGTTAGTCATTTTGAAGAGGAAGCATTTCTTAAAAATATCATGTTAACTGTTGATTATGACCAGGACGATCTCATGATATGGTCTGACCCATCTATGTTAGAAAAAATCATTTTCAACTTATTATCAAATGCATTTAAAGCAACACCAATAGGGGGGTTAATAACTGTTCATGTTAATAAATCTCCAGAATTAATAGATCTTCCTTTAGTGAATGAAAATAAACCTATTGAAGCATTGAAAATTATTATAAGAGATACTGGGCTTGGCATCAAAGAAGAAAATCTAACCAAGGTTTTTGACCGTTTTTATCAGGCTGATGAAATGAATGAGCAATATTATGGTGGAACAGGAATTGGTTTAGAATTAGTTAAGAACTTTGTAAACATGCACAAAGGTAAAATTGTTTTAACCAGTAAGGAAAATGTTGGAACTCAATTTAAAATTTACTTCCCGCTTGGGTATCATCATCTTAAGATCGCAGATGTTAATAAAGAAGATAATAAGATTATTAATCAATACTCAGAATCTCAAAATAAAAATATAGAGGAGTTTGAACCATTGTTAGAGGAGGAGTATACTAGTAAAAAAATAGTTTTAATTGTTGAAGACAATGCTGAGTTGAGATCATATATTAAAAATGAATTGATCACTGAATATAGTATTAAAGAAGCAGAAAATGGTTTAGAGGGTGTTGAAAAAGCAAATAAATACATGCCAGATATTATCATTACGGATGTTATGATGCCAATAATGGATGGTTTTGAATTATGCTTAAGAGTTAAAAGTGATTTAAAAACTAGTCATATACCTATTTTAATGGTTACTGCAAAAGGAATGCAAATAGATAAAGTCAAAGGAATAGATTCTGGGGCAGATGTTTATTTAAATAAGCCTTTTAATATGAGGGTTTTAAAATCTCACTTAAACCAATTAATTACAAGTAGACAAGTTTTATTTGATAAGTATTTTAATAGTGTAAGTACAACAATAAATTCAGATTATACAACTTCTTTAGATAAGGAGTTTATGAATAATGTTCTTAATTATATTAATGAAAATATAAATGATGAAAAGTTAAATGTAGAAAACCTTGCTGGAGAATTATTGTTAAGTAGAAGTAAATTATACCGTAAAATCAAGGCTTTAACTGGTGATACAGCCAATGAGTTTATTAGAAAGATTCGTTTGGAAAAAGCAAAACAACTGATTGAAACCACAGAATATACGATAAGTGAAGTGTGCTATAAAGTAGGTTTTTCTTCTCCATCATATTTTACTAAATGTTTTAAAGATTATTTTGAGTTTTTACCTACAGAACTTAGGGATAATTTATAATAATAATAATTTATGTTTAAGTTTTTTAAAATGTACTAAACTTGTACTAAGTCAGAAATAACTTTATTTTATTTTTAGCAATATTTATTTTTTAATATACTCCCCCCCCAAAAAATAAAATAAAATTCCTTACCCCAATAGTTTATACTGTTACCTGATAAAGGTTATTACCCCTGCAATATTTATAATACCCCATTAAATTCAAGTAGTGTGAATATTTATCAACTAATTAATTAAAACCTAAAAACAAACATCATGAAAAAAACAGTACTAATTTTATTATTGGTTATTCCTAATTTACTATTGGCTCAGCAAAAAAAAGATTTTGTGCGAAGTTCTCTTCACATGCATTTAGTTGACGATTTTAGTTTTGACAATGGAGATAAAGTATTAGATTCTTATAATAAGTTTCAGTTTCCTCAAAATTACAATGACCATCGTATAGTTTTAAATAAAATTAAATTATCTGAATACGAACTTACCGATGAGGAAAAAGCTTCTTCAGGAAAGAAAAAAAGTTTATTAGGTGCTGCTATTTCAGATGTTGCATCAGGAGCTCTTGAAGGAAGTACAGGTGGGCTTGTTAAAGCTCAAGACAATTCTATGGTTAAGCTACAACTAAATAAGTATAATACATCTAATAAGATAGCACACGAACTTGTTAAAAAGTGGTTTAATATTAAGGAGGATGGTTCATACAATATGGGTACAGTAACTCTTAGATCTATTCAAACTAAAACTATGGAAATGTCTGCCATCGCAGGTGCATCCGGTACAGGGGGAATTGATCAAGTAAATTCATTAATTAATAACACATTTGTTGTGTACACTAGATTAAATTATGTGAGTAATGCTATTGCCGCTTCAGTGATTAAAGAGATTGCTTACGCGCAAGTTGCAAAACTCCCTGCTCTTTTGCAAGCCAAAGGTTATAAAGTAGCTGATAAAATTTTTGAAAAAACTTCTGAAGGTTTTTCTGTTTGGACCACAGCTTGGTTGTATAGATTAAAGTGGGATCAAGATGTTTTTAATTTATTCCTCTCTACCATAGATCAAGAGAAGCAAGCAATTGACTTAGAAAAATTTGCTGCTGCTAACTTTGAATTGGAATTTATAAGTCAACAAAAAGCTACTTCACTAGTTACTTTTTCATTAAAAAAAGAGGATAAAGGAAGAACAGAACAAGATGTATTTGATTTATCCACCATAAGAAATATGGACAAGGTATTGGTTAAATTACAAAAGAAAAATGATATATTTAAGCCTATTTTCCCATTACGTGATGATTTCTCATTAGCTGCTGGTAAAAAAGAAGGAATAGATGGTGGAGAAACTTTTGAAGTTTTAGAAACAAAAAAAGGAGAATATAAAAGGATTGGAACCATGAAGGTTGATAAAAAAAGAGTTTGGGACAATACCTGGACTGGAGAAGATATTGAACCTGGATTAACCTATTTTAAGAAAGGAAGTAAAAAATATATCCCTGGAATACACTTTGTTAGACTAATAAAATAATATAAACATGAAATTTATAAAAATCTGTATAGTTGCCTTATTAATAGTACCAATTAATTCTCTGTTTTCCCAGACTAATAGCAATAGAGAAGTTACTGAAGAAAGAACAAGAAATTGGCAATATGAATCTATTTGTAGTGAATCCGGAGGAACGGGAAGTTCTTATTTAATTCAAGTTACCTCTTATGTTGGTGATTTACGTTTAGCACTTAACCAAGCTAAAAAAAATGCCATCCATGCTGTATTATTCAAAGGGGTTGCTGGAAATAATTTAGGATGTACTGCCAAAGAGCCATTAATAAAAAATGGGGTATACAATGATAATTTTGAATACTTTGAAGATTTTTTTTACAATACCAGACAATATAACCAGTTTGCTACCTCACCTTCTGGCTCTGCAGAATCCTCTGAAAAGTTAAAAAGAAAAATGAACAGAGTAACATTCATTATTTCAGTAAATGTAGATGATTTGAGGAAAAAACTAGAATATGATAAAATTATTGAACCCATGGGTGCTGCATTGGGTGGAGGTAGTGGATTGAAACCCACAATCATGATTTTTCCTAGTGATGGTTGGCTAAAGGATAATGGTTATGCAAAATTTGTAGATAACCAAGGTGTTAAAACTTTAATTCCTGATTATACTTCAGCTCTTTTAGATAAAAACTTAAATATAGCGATCAGTACTTTAGATAAAATGGTATCTGAGAGAGGATACCCAACAGTAAGATTAGCAGAAACCCTTAAAAGTATAAGTGGTGGTAGCGCTTTAGACAATGCAGTAGAGGGTAGAGATGGTGGAGCTCAAGAAACTAGTATCTTGGATGAATTATTAAATGTAGCTAAAGCAGATATTACCTGGAAAGTTACCTGGTCTGTTGAGACCAATGGTATTCAAAAATGGGTATCTTATGGGATAGATGCTTTAGATTCATATACCAATAAATCAATTGGTGTTGCAAATGATGAGGGTCCAAAGTCTATGGGTGCCTCAGTAGGAGCTTTACTTAGACAAGCTGTAACAGACAAAATGGATGGTTTTCTTGCAAGACATCAAGATCATTTTAAAAAGATAGCTGAAAATGGTAGAGAAATTGCTTTAGACTTTAGAAGATTTGATAGTTTTGAATATTACTTTAATGACGACGTTGAATTTAAAGGTAGAGAAATGGAATTTTCATCTTTAATTAGAGGTTTTGTTGGGTCTATTGCCAAAGACAGAAATTTTTCTTACAATCCTGGTGAGAATAAAATTGGAATTACTCAATTAAGAATAGAAATGAATGAAGAAGTAGAGGATTTATTTGGTGGGGGAGATCCTGTTTTAGAACCGATGGATGCCACCAAGTTTGCCAAGAAAATTTCCAGTTTCATAAAAAAACAATTTGGTTATCCATCTAAAGTAACCACCATTGGATTAGGTAAGGCTAGAATAACAATAGGAGAAAAATAAATATTATGAAAAAAATTTTAATAGTAGTTTTTTTATTATCATTATCACTATCCATTCATTCACAAAATGATCTTGGAAAGAGTGATGATGAAGCAAGAATAGTGTTGAATACATTTGTTCCAGATGACATACTTGAAAATGCACCCAGTGCTCGAAAATTATTTGTTACTAAGTTAGGACAAATTGCAAGTAGAAATGGTATGGGTGGAGGTGGAGCTTCAGGAAATAACAGATTTATTATTTCTGGAGACATTAATATCCTAACTAAGGATATTACGGCAACTGTACCAACTAAATATCTGGTTACCATAGAAACCACTCTTGCAGTAGGTGACGGTATAGATGGAAAAGCATTTAGCTCAGAATTTATAGAATTTAAAGGAATTGGTATTTCTGAAGACAAAGCTTTTATTTCAGCCATCAGAAAGATTAATCCAAGACATAAACTGATTAAGCAAGCAATCACAGAAGGAAAAGAAAAAATTATTGAATATTACAATTCTAGATGTGATTTTATTTTAAAAGAAGCTTCTGCCTTGGCAGATTCTAGGAAGTTTGATGAAGCTGTATTTTTACTTAATCAGGTGCCTGAGGTAACTAAAGAGTGCTATGATAAATCTATGGATTTAGCAGTAGAAATAACAAAAAGAAAGTTTGAATTTGAATGTCAGTCTAAAATTGCTGAGGCGAAAGCTTTAATTGCCAATGGAGATTTTTCAGGAGCCTCTCAAATTTTGAATTTTTTCACTCAAGACATGGATTGTTACAGTGATGTTGAAGCATTGCTAAAAGAAATTAATGTGGGTCTTTGTTCTAAATACCTAGGAGAAGCTAGAGGGCATTGGGCAAACAGAAATTCTACTTCTGCTGCAAATGCATTAGCAAAAATAAATGCAAGCTCTCCATGTTATCAAGAAAGTCTTCAAATAGCTCAAGAAATATCTGGTTTGTTAGATGAGAGAGAACAACGAGATTGGGACTTAAACTATGAGAAATATAAAGATGGTCAAGCCATTAAGAACAGAAAGTTAGACAATGCAGCTGCCCTAATAAAAGCAGCAAGAGATGTAGGAGTTGCTTATGGTAAAAACCAACCCAAAACAGTTACTTATACCCGAATTATCAAATAATAAGATTTATTTTTATAATCATCAAGAGCCACCTTTAAGGTGGCTCTTTGTGCTTAAAAGGATTTTTTTATCATAATATTTTAGATAAGTCCACCATGAGTTTATCTGTTGTATTTAACTCGTATTTTTCGAATACCATGTTCTGAGTTCCTTTGTTTTAAAGTCTTAAAAAGAAAGTTAGTATATATAATTAATTGCACCATCCATATCAGAATAAACAAACCAAAGTCTAGGAGTAAACAAGTAATTTTAATGAAAAAAAGCAAAATAATTAATAATTATTTAAGAATATAAAATAGTAGTTTTACAAAGAACTTTTTAATTAAAAACTGTTGATGAAAAAAGATTCAAAAATATATATTATTGGAGCAGGAGTAAGTGGTTTGGTAGCAGCTCAAGTTTTAGAAAACAAAGGCTATTATCCAATTATTCTTGAAGCATCAGACAGAGCAGGGGGGAGAGTTAAAACTGATATTACAGATGGTTTTCAACTAGATCGTGGGTTTCAAGTGTTACTATCTTCGTATCCGGCAGCTCAAAAATATTTAGATTTTAAAGCGCTTAAACTTCAAAAATTAAAGCCTGGTGCAGTTATTTTTAAAAAAGGAAAACAACAAATTATTGGAGATCCTTTAAGAGATATTTCTACACTTTTTTCTACACTCTTTTCAAAAGTGGGAACATTATCTGATAAGTTTAAGATTTTTCAATTAAATATGAAATTGAAAAACAAATCTATGGAGGCTATTTTTTTATCAGATGAAACAAGCACCAAAGCGTATTTGCAAGAGTTTGGGTTTTCATCTCAAATCATAACTCAGTTTTTTACTCCATTTTTTACAGGAATATTTTTAGAAAATGAGCTAACAACCTCTAGTAGAATGTTTGAATTTGTGTTTAAAATGTTTGGAGAAGGTTTGGCTGTACTTCCTAAAGGAGGTATGGAAGAAATTTCTAAACAGTTGGTAGCCAATCTTAGCAACACAACTTTTCAATATAACACCAAAGTAACCTTAGTTTCTGAAGAGGAAATTTTGCTACATTCAGGAGATAAGTTAGCAAGTACTGCAACAATTATTGCTACAGATGCTAGTAAACTAGTAAGAGATGCGCCTCCAAAAAATCTTATCTGGAAATCTTGTCAAACCCTTTATTTTACGGCCAAAAAAAGGATGATAAACAAACCTATGATTGGTTTAATGTGCAATGCACATGGTCTAGTTAATAATATTTTTTATCATACGAGTGTAGCTACTGATACTAATAATACTGAAGAATTATTGTCAGTAACCGTAGTTAAAGCACATCAGTTCTCTGAAAAACAATTAATAGCTGCTGTTATCAAACAATTAAAAGAAGAGTGCACTATAGACCACCTTACTTTCTTGGCTATTTATAACATAAAAAGAGCATTGCCAGATTTAAAAGATATAAAATATGAAGTTTCACCCTCAGAAACACAGCTGTCTTCAGGTGTTTATTTAGCAGGGGATGTGCAACTAAATGGCTCTTTAAATGCGGCAATGATCGCTGGAGAAAAAGCTGCGTTGCAAGTTATAGCCTCTCTCAAATAAAAAAGGCTTTCTACACATAGGCATATTGCTGCAACAATTTTAAAGAAGCATACTGTAATGATTTTTGATGGGTAGCCTCTAAAACAATAGGGGGTGCTTTCCCTGCTTTTTCAGCCTCTAACCATCTTGAAATACACAAACACCACTTGTCTCCAGGTTGTAAGCCCGGAAAGTTCCAATGGGGTATGGGTGTCATTAAATCATTTCCTCTTGATACAGAATAGGCCAAAAACTCTTTAGTTACTATTGCACAAACTGTATGTGTTCCGGTATCTTCTGAAATGGTTTTACAAAAACCATCTCTAAAATATCCGGTCATTGGATTGGTACAACACGGAATAAGTGGGTCTCCAAAAATATTAAGTTCCATAAAAAATTATTATTTAGGTTCTAAAATAAGGGTAACTTTATTAAAATCTGCAGCACTATTAATCACAGTTCTGTAAGCCTCAAATATTTCTGGTGCTACAAAAGTTTCTCTGTAATGTTCGTCTGCAGTAACGGTTAATACATTTCCTTCTAAAGTGTAATAAGAGTCAAAAATAAAGAGTTCTTTTTCTTTTGTAGCGTAGCTATTTTTTATGGTAATGTCCTCTAAATTTGAAATTTGGTATCCCTCAGGTATGTGTATTTTTATCGTTCTGTAATAACTTCTATTAAACTCTGCTTCCAAAGGTAGAATTCTTTTTTTCTCTTGTTGCATTTCCATTTGAGGACCTATTAAATCTCCAAGCTTAAAAAGGTATTTATCACCTTTCTTCTCAACAAAATACTTTGAGTCAATATCAAATTTTACCACAAAGGGTTTTACTCCAAAAAGACTTGGATCCTTATTAATAAATTCTCTTTTTAATACCTTGGCATTTTTATCACTATTCTGAACAAAATATTGGTCTATTACCTCATTTATACGCTTTGGCTGAATAAGATTCATAAAAGGGTGTAAGTTCATGGCATAATATCCATTTAATTTTCTCTCTAATGCTATCTTGTTTTTAGTCAAATCTTCAGTATTAAATTTTACCTCTATAAACATTTCATCACTAGATAAGCTTGCAGAAATACCTTCTATAAATTTCACTTCTGAAAAAGCTTTTCTTTTACCATTGATATCATATCCAGTTATAAAAAGACCGAAATTATTCATGAAGTAAGGGGGTGGAAAACCAAATCTAGTACCAAATTTACTAGGCGAAAGGTATTTTTTTGATGCTGGAAAATAAAATAAAAATTCTTGTAAAAAATTGGTAGCCTCAAAATCTTTATCAAATTTCAATAGTAATCTGTTGGTAGTGAGAACCATTTCATGCGTAACATCAAATTTTTCAAATAAAGCAATATATAGTTTTATAATTCCTGTTTCATTTGCAGTTTTAGTTTTTAATACGTTTGTTAAGTTTTCAGAATCATTTTCTGAGATGAATATATTTTCTTTAATATATAAATCAATAATTCTTGCTTTATTTTCATCATTAAATTCATCATCAAATTTGAAATTTTTAGCAAATTTATGTATGAGTTTTTTTTCTAATTCGCTGTATGTTGAATAATAGAAATCAAATAAATTTTGAGCGACATTATTATAAGAATCAATAATAGCATTGTTGGTGGTATTTTCATGTAATTTATACATAATAAAACCAATTGCAGCGGTGTAAGGAGCCTTTTCTTCTTTTCTTACAGCCTTGATGTCTTTAGCCGAGAACTTCCAATGTGTTTTTTCTTTAAAACTTTCATTTTTTTTTACAGTAGCTTCTAAATTAAAACTTTTGAAGCTAAAACTTAAATTGCTTGGTGCGTACAAATCAAACTCTACAGTTTGTTTGTCATAATCACTCTCAATATCCACTATTGCACCTTGAAATTTTGGACGTCTTTTTGCAACATAATAATATTCAATTATGCTCCCTTTCTCAATATCATCAAAAGAAAAATAATTGAAATCCCTCCCTGTTTCATCATCTTCAGACCGTAAAATTCTTGATTTATCTAATACAATAATCTCTCCTGTTTTCTTAATAATTCGAACATTTATTACCACTTGAGATGCCTCGTTAGCAACGGGTAAATAAACTTTAGCATACTCTTCAATTCTATCATCAGAATTTAACCATAATACTTTATGTTCTAGATAGTATTCTATTAAATTTTGGTCTTCAAAAATAAATTCAGTTATCACTTTATCTTTTATAGCAATCATATCTTTATCAGATGACTCTATAGTATACTTTGGTTTTAATTCCCAATCGTAATTTTTAAAGAAGGGTTCAGTTTGTGCAAAACTTGTGAAAGTAATAAATAGAAATAAAATGAAGCTATTAATCGGTTTCATGTGGGTTTTTATTTTTCTTTAGAATAATTTCTTTTTAAGCTTTTCAGTTTTTTCTAATTTCTACAATTAGTCTTATAAACTAAAGTTAAATTAAAAGAGTTGCTTTTTTTGTAAGGCAAATAAAGACAAAAATCTGCAATTTAAAACATAACAAATTCATAATACTGTTATTGTCTAAAAACCCTTTTTTTACTTATTGGTTATTAAAATGTTAAAAAAACAGACACTAATTTATTGATTTCGTATTTATTTAAAAATCAGGACACTATTATTTGTTTATGTAAATTTAATACTTAGATTTGTCGGGATTAAAATTTAACATGAATATGCAATACGTTTGGAATAGCTTCTTTTTCTACTTTTACTTTTTTAGCAAAAGTTGAGACGCTACGTATATTGTAAAAACTATATAACTGAAAGTCTCGAATCTAATTCGAGATTTTTTTTTTGATATAAATGAATAAAATTATTGCCATACAAGGAGCAGAGGGTTCTAATCATCATAAAGTAGCAAGAGACTTTTATGGTGAAAACATTCAATTAAAAGAATGCATGTCTTTTGACGCCTTAGTAGCTCATTTATTAGATGGCTCAGCTACTGATGGTGTTATGGCTATTGAAAATACGATTGCTGGCTCTATAATACCAAATTATGCACTCATAGACTCAAATAATTTGCATATTATAGGGGAAAAATATTTAAATATTCATCACCATTTGATGGCATTACCTAGGCAAACAATAAAAAGTATCAAAGAGGTTTGGTCTCATCCTATGGCATTATTACAATGTAAAGAGTTTTTTAAAAAGCACCCTCACATTAAATTAGTTGAAGATGTAGACACGGCTGAGGTTGCCAAAAGAATTGCAAAAGAAAATATTAAGGGTATTGCAGCTATTGCTCCAAAAATTGCAGCTGAAATTTTTGGGTTACAGGTATTAGAAGATGATATACAGACTATTAAAGACAATTCAACAAGATTTGTGATTGTTCAAACAGAACTGCCAAATACTTCAAATGATGACATTAATAAAGCATCATTAAAATTTGAATTAAGTCATAAAAGAGGAAGTTTAGCTGCAGTTTTAAATGTATTAAGTGATTGTAAAATGAATTTAACCAAAATACAATCCTTACCTGTCATAGAAACTCCATGGAAATATTCCTTCTTTGTAGATGTAACTTTTGACGAATATACAGAGTACCAAAAATTGGTAAAAATTATTGACATTATGGCTGAAGATTTCAAAATTTTAGGAACCTATAAAAATGGTAGAAAATGATGAAAGCAGCCAATAGATTAGATACGGTTCAAGAATATTATTTTTCTAAGAAACTTAGAGAGGTTAGAGCACTGTCAACTGAAGGTAAACCCATTATAAATATGGGGATTGGTAGTCCAGATTTACAGCCTCCTGCCAAAGTAATTGAAGCTATTCAACAAGCAGTTGTTATTGAAGGAGCTCATAAGTATCAAAGCTATCAGGGATTACCGGAGTTTAGGGAAGCTGTGGCAGATTTTTATAAAAACAAGTATAATGTTGAAGTAAGTTCAGATCACGAAATCCTTCCACTTATGGGGAGTAAAGAAGGAATTTTACACATATCTATGGCTTTTTTAAACAAAGGAGATAAGGTATTAATCCCAAACCCTGGGTACCCAACCTATACATCAGTTACCAATTTAGTTGAGGCTACTCCTATTTTTTACGAGTTAACTTCAGAAAATAACTGGGAGCCAGATTTTGAAGAACTTGAAAAAGAGGATGTATCCAATATAAAAATGATGTGGGTAAATTACCCTCACATGCCAACCGGTGCAAAAGCAACTCAAGCTCTGTTTGAAAAATTAATAGCTTTTGGTAAAAAACACCAAATTTTAATTATAAATGACAACCCATATAGTTTTATATTAAACAATAATCCGCTTAGCATTTTAAGTGTAAAAGGAGCAAAGGAAACAGCACTAGAATTAAACTCTTTAAGTAAATCATTTAATATGGCAGGATGGAGAGTTGGGATGTTGTTGGGTGCAAGCTCATTTTTAAAAGAAGTTTTGAAAGTGAAAACACAAATGGATTCTGGAATGTTTTATGGAATACAACAAGGAGCTATTTCTGCTTTAAAAGTTAGTTCATCTTGGTTTTCTGAAATGAATAAGGTATATAAAAATAGAAGAAAATTAGTTTGGAAAATAGCAGATACTCTTGGGTGTAGTTACGATAAAAACACTACAGGTATGTTTGTTTGGGCAAAAACTCCTGAGGGAGTAAAAGCGGAAAATATGGTAGATGATTTATTGTATAACAAAGATATTTTTATTGCACCTGGCTTTATTTTTGGGAGTAGTGGTGAAGGGTATATTCGATTTTCATTGTGTGTATCTGAAGAAAAAATTAAGGAAGCATTAGAAAGATTGTAAGATGAAGGTTTTTATCATTGGTACTGGTTTAATTGGCGGGAGTTTTGCACTAGATATTCAACAAGAATATCCAGATGCTATTATTTATGGTGTAGATTTAAATAACAGCCATATTAAAGAAGCTATAGCGCACGGCGTAATTCATCAAGAAGCTAGTCTTGATGATGTGCAAGATGCAGAGGTGGTATTTATAACCATACCCGTTGATGCTACTTTAAGTGTATTACCAAAGATATTAGATGTTGTAAATGATAACGCCTTAGTTATTGATGCAGGATCTACTAAACAACGTATTTGTGAGGCTGTTAAAGACCACCCAAAAAGAAGAAATTTTTTAGCAGCCCATCCCATTGCTGGAACAGAATTTTCAGGACCAAAAGCAGCTATGCTAGGATTATATAAAGAAAAAACAAACATCATCTGTGAGGTAGAGAAGACAGCTTTTAAATTACAAGAAAAGGCTTTAGAGATTTTCTCTAAAATAGGAATGAGAATTCGATATATGGATGCTGTTTCACACGACAAGCATATCGCATATGTATCTCACCTATCTCACATTAGTTCTTTTATGTTGGGTAAAACAGTGATAGAGAAAGAAAAAAATGAACGTGATATTTTTGATATGGCTGGAAGTGGTTTCGAGTCTACCGTTAGGTTAGCAAAAAGCTCTCCTGTAATGTGGACTCCTATTTTCGAACAAAATAAAGAGAATATTATTGAAACTCTTGACGAATATATTGGAAATTTAAAACAATTTAAAAAACTGATGGAAGAGCATAAATTTGATCAAGTTTTTGATGAGATGCAAGAAACAAATCATATTGCAGCTATACTTAAAGGCATTAAATAATACCTAGTAAATCGAGTAATAATAAAAGATAACAAATAAAAATAAGAAGCAAAATTTAACAAGTAAAGATGAAGAATACAAAAGAATTAAGAACATGGTTGGATGATTTAAGTTTAGATCATCCACTCGTAGTAGCAGGGCCTTGTAGTGCAGAAACAGAAGATCAGGTATTAAAGATCGCGCACGAATTAAAAGATTCTGATGTAAACTATTTTAGAGCAGGAATTTGGAAGCCTAGAACTAGGCCAGGAAATTTTGAAGGTGTGGGTGCACTTGGGTTAAAATGGCTTCAAAAAGTAAAGGCAGAAACTGGAATGAAGACCGCTACAGAAGTAGCCAATGCAGCGCATGTAAAATTAGCTCTTGAGCATGATATTGATTTGTTGTGGATTGGCGCAAGATCTACAGTGAGTCCATTTATAGTTCAAGAAATTGCAGATGCTTTACAAGGCACGGACAAAATAGTATTAGTAAAAAATCCAGTAAATCCAGATTTAGCTCTTTGGCTTGGAGGAATAGAAAGGTTATATTCTGCTGATATTAAAAACTTAGGAGTGATTCATAGAGGTTTTTCTACTTATGAAAAAACTAGGTATCGTAATAATCCAGAATGGCAAATTGCCATAGAATTACAAAACCGATTTCCAGATTTACCACTAATATGTGACCCATCTCATATTACTGGAAAAAGAGATATGATTTTTGAAGTATCCCAAACAGCCTTAGATCTAAATTTTAATGGTTTAATGATTGAAACCCATGTTGATCCAGATAATGCGTGGAGTGATGCTGCACAACAAGTAACTCCTGATACTCTTATTCAAATGATGGAAGATTTAAAGATTAGAAAAGAGACCGATACAGAAGCAGACTATAGAAATTCATTAAATACGTTGAGAACTCAGATTGATGTTATAGATCATCAATTGATAGATATTTTAGGGAAACGTATGAAAATAGCAGATGCTATTGGAGCACTTAAGAAAGATAAGAACGTAGCGGTATTACAATCTAAGCGATGGAACGAAATTTTAGGTAAAATGATTCTAGAGGGCGAGCAGAATAAATTAAGTGAAGAATTTATTTTAAGGGTATTTAAAGCCATTCACCAAGAATCTATTAATCATCAAGAAAAAGTGATGAATGGATAACAAAAAAAGCGGATGAAAAGCCGCTTTTTTTGTTATTAAATTGTATTATTCTTTTAGTTTCTTAAAGATATAACGAGTTATAAAGATACCTCTTCCATCATTTTTACCTGCATCACTTTCTACAGCACTTGAAACAAAAGCTAATTCCCACCCTTCCTCTGTCATGGTGTTTATTTTTGAAGTAATTACTGCATCATTAGCAGCAATATTTTGAAAACGAATACCTGCTATATTGTAAAAGTTTAACAATTTAGTTTCTTCAAAATTTTTCACTCTAATATCACCTCTGTCAGATTTGTTTCTTTTATCTTTTACTGTTTTTCCATCAGTTCTTTCAGATGTAAAGTCTTGATAGTTACGAGACTCAATAGTACTAATCAATCTAGATCTCCCAGCAACACTAGGAATAATAGATTCTACACTTGTAATTACTTGATATTTGTAAGTTTGCGCTTCAGAGTAAAAAACAAAACATAAAGCTGCAATTAATAAATAAATTTTTCTCATAGTAATAGGTTTTTTTAAATTACATTTTAATTGTACAATATTTTAATTTAGAATTGATTTACTTTGCTATATGACAGGAACTGTTTATAAATCTACTGGAAGTTGGTATTTTGTAAAGTCCGAAGAAGGAGGCCTTTATCAATGTAGAATAAAAGGTAAGTTTAGGATAAAAGGAATAAAAAGCACCAACCCTATTGCTGTTGGCGATTCTGTAGAATTTGATATTGAAAATAAAGGTGATGAAGAAATTGGAGTCATTAAATTAATTCATGACAGAAAAAATTATATAGTTCGTAAATCTGTTAATTTGTCAAAGCAAACCCAAATTATTGCATCCAATATTGATTTAGCATTTCTGTTAATCACCATTAATAATCCACCAACTTTAACCACATTCATAGATCGATTTTTAGTTACTGCTCAAGCGTATTCTATAAAAGTAATTTTAGTATTCAACAAGATAGATAGTTATAAAGTAGCAGAAAAAAGTGAGATTCTTTACTTAAAAGATATTTATGAAACAATTGGCTATACTTGTGTGGAGGTTTCTGCCATAAAAAACATAAACTTAAATATTATAAAAGACCTAATGAAAGGAAAGACTAGTTTATTTTCTGGACATTCAGGGGTGGGCAAAACAACATTATTAAATTCTCTAGAGCCCGGATTAAATTTAAAGACAAAGGAAATTTCATTTCAACACCAACAAGGACAACATACAACAACATTTGCAGAAATGTTTGATTTAAGTTTTGATGCTAAAATTATTGATACACCTGGAATTAAAGGGTTTGGTGTTGTAGAAATAGAAAAAGAAGAACTTGGAGATTATTTTACTGAGTTTTTTGCTTTGAAAAGTGGTTGCAAGTTTCACAACTGTATTCATGTTAACGAACCTCAATGTGCAGTAAAAGAGGATTTAGAGGATGGAAAAATATCTTGGTCCCGTTATAAAAGTTATCTGCAAATCTTGGAAGGTGAAGAAGAAAATTATAGAACTGATATTTGGGATTAGTAATTTTATTTCTTTAAAAAATTTAAAATTTAATGAAAGCAGTTATTCAGAGAGTCTCCAAGGCTAGTGTAGCTATAGACAATAAAAAAGTTGCTAATATTCTTCATGGTGTTCTTGTTTTGCTTGGAATTGAGGAATTAGATACTCAAGAAGATATCAATTGGCTTTCCAGTAAAATTATAAATCTTAGAGTTTTTGATGATGAAAATGGTGTCATGAATAATTCTTTGCATGATAGTGATGGTGAAGTTATAGTGGTTAGTCAGTTTACCTTGTATGCATCGACAAAAAAAGGGAATAGGCCTAGTTATATTAAAGCTGCTAAACCATCTATAGCGGTTCCTTTGTACAATAAATTTATAGATACTTTAGAATCTAAACTTGGAAAAAAAATTCAAACTGGAAAGTTTGGATCCCATATGGAGTTAGAAATTTACAATGATGGTCCCGTTACTATTATCATAGATACAAAAAACAAATTTTAACATTTTTTTAGTTTCCATGGAAATTACATTAGTATATATTTGTCGTCGAGACTAATTTAAATTATTAAAAAATGAAAAATATAATTATGGCAGTAGTTGTTTCTGCTGTTTTATTTTCTTGTAAAGGAGAAAAGAAAGAAAAAGTTGTTGTCAAAGAAGAAGTTAAAGTTGAAGAAACCACTATAGTAAATAATGTAGATTTAACTGCTTCTTTAATGACATGGAAAGGTACAAAACCAACTGGGTCTCATGATGGAACAGTTTCCCTTTTAAGTGGAGGGATGGTTGTTGAAAATGGAGTTTTAAAAGAAGGTGAGTTTGTCATAGATATGAATACTATTAAAAATCTTGACATGGCTGGTAGTGAAGGAGCAGGAAAAATTGAAAAACATTTAAAAGCATCAGATTTTTTTGATGTTACTCTATATCCTACCTCAAAATTTGTAATTACATCAGCACTAGAAGTTGAAGGGAACTTGGCAGTTACTGGAAACTTAACTATTAAGGATGTAACCAAAAGCATTACGATTCCTGCGTCTATCTCAACTACAGATGGCACAACAACTTTCAAAAGTGAATTATTCAATATAGATCGTGCAGATTTTAATGTAAAATACGGTTCCAAAAGATGGATAGAAGGGTTGAAAGATAAATTTATTGATGATCTCGTAGAGATGTCTTTTACAGTAGTAACAAAATAATAATAAAAACCAATACATATGAAAACTTTAAAAATTGATAGACCAAAGTGTGGATGTGGAAATACATCAGACTCACAAGGATTTTGTGACGGTTCACATTCAAATAATTAAATAAAAAGCCCAAAACATAGTTTTGGGCTTTTTTTTACACTTGTATTTCAGTAGTACTCTTAACCTGTTCTATACTAAAGGTACTATGAGTACTTCCTATATGTTTAATGGTGGTTAGTTTTGTAACCATGAATTCACGATATTCTTTCATATCAGATACATGAATCTTTATGATATAATCATATTCTCCACTCACATGAAAACATTCAGAAACTTCATCTAATTTTAAAATTTCTTTTTCAAAATTTGACAAGAATTCTTTAGAATGCTGAAGAAGCTTTATGTGGCAAAAAATAAGAAATGATTTGTTGATTTTTTCCTTGTCTATGATAGCCACATATTTTTTTATAACACCTTCTTTTTCTAATTTCTTTATTCTTTCATATACAGCAGTAACCGATAAATTTAATTGTAAAGAAAGTTGCTTGCTAGTTTGTTTACTATCGTTTTGAAGCAGACTAATTAACTTTTTATCTATATGATCTAATTTCATTTAACTGTTTTTAATTCGTTGTTCTATTTTTAAAATGAGTAACCGAAAAATTTTCTAAAACTTTCAATTAAAATATAAAAATAAAGATTTAAAGTTTAAAATTTTATTATTTTAATTAAAAATAAACTAATATTATTTATTTTTATTGATAATATATCTAATTAATGTTAGATTTGGTAAAAATACTACTATTATGAGTTTCAGTCCAGCAGATAATATTCAAGATCTTCAAAACTTTGGAGAGTTTGGAGGAGTAAACCCTTCTATTTCAGATTCATCAACATATACTTTTATGGCAGCAAAAACCATGGCTGATACCTTTGAGGGCAATACAGATGGTTGTCATTTGTATTCTCGTCATACCACACCAAGTAATTTGTGTTTAGGGGAGGCACTAGCTGCTATGGAAGGAACAGAAACAGCCAATGTATCTGCATCAGGAATGGGGGCTATTACTCCCGTTTTATTGCAATTATGTGGCGCAGGTGATCATATTGTATCTAGTAGAACTATTTATGGAGGTACCTATGCATTTTTAAAGAACTTTACACCTAGGTTAGCCATTCAAACTTCTTTTGTTGATATCACAAATTTAGAAATAGTGGAGGCTTCAATTACTAATAGTACCAAGGTTTTATATTGTGAATCTGTGAGTAACCCTTTATTAGAGGTTGCTGATATTAAAGGATTAGCAGCTTTAGCAAAAAAGTATGAGCTAACCTTAGTAGTAGATAATACATTTTCACCATTATCTATTTCTCCCATTCAATTAGGTGCAGATGTTGTGGTTCATAGTCTAACTAAATTTATTAACGGTTCTTCAGACGCTGTAGGTGGTGTTGTTTGTGGTAGTCAAGAATTTATAAATCAATTAAGAAGTGTCATAGATGGTGCTTCTATGCTTCTTGGATCTACAATGGATAGCCTTCGAGCTTCTTCGATTTTGAAAAATTTAAGAACGCTCCATATTAGGATGAAGCAGCACAGTTATAACGCTTCTTATTTGGCTTCAAAGTTTCAAGAAGATGGGATAAAAACAGTATATCCTGGTCTAGAATCTCATCCCTCGTATCCATTATTTACTTCTATGATGAATTCTGAGTACGGATATGGAGGTATGTTAACAATAGATGCTGGATCATTAGAAAAAGCCAATGCACTCATGGAAGCTATGCAACAAAATAATGTTGGTTATTTAGCGGTAAGTTTAGGTTTTTACAAAACATTATTTTCTGCTCCTGGAACTTCTACTTCTTCAGAGATTCCAGAGGATGAACAAGCTGAAATGGGTTTATCTGATGGCTTAATTCGTTTTTCTATTGGTTTAGATAACAATATCGAAAGAACATATCAGACCATAAAAAAGTGCATGAAAGAGGTTGGAGTTTTACCTAGTGAATATTTTGTTTCAAATTAAAAATCTCTAAAAGCTCTGTAGAATAATTCTTTAGATAATTTTTTCATGTTGCTATCTTTAAATCTTTCCTCTGAAAGGCTATTTGTGTTCCATCTTTTATCCTCTTTGATTAATTCAAAACTAAATAGAGAGGACGTTGAATCTTTTTGATCTAGTAATGGGTAGCGTAAATCTTTATAAATAACTTGATTGTTATTTAGAGAACTTAATGTATAAAATTCATTACTAAACCATCGTAATGTTTTTATATCTGGATGATTTATATCCACAAGAGTATGGTTCTTAGGAATATTTATAAAATTGGTAGATCTTGTGTTTTTATCAAAAATTGAATAAAAAGTTACTTTATAATCTGTATCAGTCTCTGCAACTGCATACCATAATATATTATTTAAAATTGTAGGTTGAGCGCTAAATTTTGAATAGTTTATGTTAGCCTCCTGAAAAGACTTTTTAAAAATATGATTTACATGTAATTTATTGCCGATGGTAAAAATCATATATGCAGAACTAAGATAAAGACCTGCTTTTGTCCATCTTCTTCGAGTAGGGTTTTTCCGATTATAAAACATAGCAATAATAATACATAATAGAAAGGGAAGTGTGTAAAGTGGATCTGCAACAGCAATGTTGTTAAAAGCAACTCTATAATCTGAAAAGGGTAAAAACAATTGTGTTCCATAAGGAGTGAAACTATCCAGAATTGGGTGGGTAAAAATAGATAAAAAGAACAACCAGATCCAATCTTTTAAGTTAGTAGTCCCTTTTCTTAGAGGCCCATAATCGTAGGCTTTTGAACTTATAAAACCAAAAAGGAAGGCTCCTAAAATTGCAAAAATAATAGAATGCATAAATCCTCTATGAAAAGCCAGGCTATCTATTTCGTTAGAATAATAAAGACTTCCAATAAGTACATCTAAGTCTGGAATTGTTCCACCAATAGCTCCAAATAGAATGGCTTTATTTCCTATTTTTTTTCCTAAAGCTATTTCGCCACATGCAGCCCCTAAAACAATTTGAGTAATTGAATCCATGGGTGCAAATGTAACCAACTCATTTCACTTGCATAGCTTCTTCTAAAATCGTAACATTACAAAACAAAAATTGAAAATATGCAAGACCAAGAAAATCTTTCAGAGATAAAAATACAAGACCAAAAAATTGTTGAGAATAGTGAGCTTTCAATTTTTGAGGCTATTATTCCTATCATCATTTTAGTAGGGCTGTTGGCTTATAATGTTTTTATTTTTGGAGATGATTCATTAAGTGGTTCAAATCAGTTTATATTATTAATAGGAGGAGCAGTAGCATCTGTAGTTGGTTTTAGAAATAAGGTTTCCTTTTCTAGAATGATGGATGAGGTTGCAGAGAATGTAAAGTCAACTTCTAGTGCTATATTCATTTTATTGATGGTTGGAGCTTTGGCAGGAACATGGTTGGTTAGTGGTATTATACCTACAATGATTTATTATGGCCTACAGATTTTAAATCCCACAATATTTTTACCGGCATGTTTAATTATTTGTGCAGTTATATCTGTTGCAACGGGAAGTTCTTGGACTACTTCAGCTACTGTGGGTATTGCATTAATTGGAATTGCAGGAGCATTAGATATATCTTTAGGGATGACAGCAGGGGCGGTTTTATCTGGTGCTTATTTTGGAGATAAAATGTCACCAATGTCAGACACAACTAATTTAGCTCCAGCAATGGCAGGTACAGATTTATTCACACACATAAAGTACATGTCTTACACCACAGTTCCTACATTTATTGTTACCCTAATTATTTTTATAATTATAGGGCTCACACTCAGCGTTAGTGGTGATGCTGACACTTCAGCGATGTTAGTAGATATTGATAAGGCTTTTAACATCAATCCTTCGTTGTTTCTAGTGCCAGTTATGGTAATTGCTCTTATCATAAAAAAAACACCTCCCTTAATAGCTTTATTAGCAGGAACGCTTTTAGCGGCAGTTTTTGCCTTATTTTTTCAGCCACAAATTATCCTGAACATAGCAGGTGCAACTGAATTAACATTTAATTCAGCATACAAAGGTTTGATGACTGCAATAACAGTAGATACTGCTGTGGCAACAGACAATGAAATTTTAGCAAAGTTATTTACTGCTGGAGGGATGGCAAAAATGATGGGAACGATATGGCTTATTTTATGTGCAATGGTTTTTGGAGGAATTATGGATGCCATTGGAGCCTTGGCTAAGATTAGTAGTTTTATGTTACAACTTTTTGATTCTGTTTTTGGATTGTTTGCCAGTACAGTATTTACATGTATTGGATTAAATTTCACAGCTTCAGATCAGTATCTGGCTATAGTTGTGCCGGGTAAAATGTATTCTAAAGCTTTTAAAGAAAAAGGCTTGGCTCCTGAAAACTTAAGTAGAACCCTAGAAGATTCTGGAACGGTTACTTCGGTATTAATCCCATGGAATACTTGTGGAGCCTATCATTCTGGTGTATTAGGAGTAAGCGTTGGGGAGTATTTTATTTATGCAATTTTTAATTGGTTATCTCCATTTACTACCTTGTTATTTGCTGCGTTAAGAATTAAAATAAGACAGTTAGCCACTAAATAAACCAATTCCAAACTAAACCAAATCTTATGGTGAAATCCCTGTATGGGTAATTAGGAGCAGAGAAATAATTTCTTTTTCCAAATTCTGAGAGTGCGTTGTCTACTCTGAAAAAAATTCGTGTTCTTCTTATTTGTGCGTTAAAAAATAAGTCTACTGTAGGGAAACCAATTTCTTCAGAATTTTGGAGAGTAAACTCAGCTAACAATGGATTATAAGCATTCGCTTTATATGCTGTAAAGTAGTTAAATGTAGCACCAATTTGAACCTGCATAGGTTTTCCTTTAAACCAATAATCTGAATAGTATAATGTATTTCTTGTGATGAGCTCTGGAACTCTAAAAACAGCAGATCCTCCACTTACATTTTGGTACATAATAGTATTATCTAGTGTAAATTTTTTGTAGATAAATTCTCTTGATGCTTTAACCTTTAGGTAAGTAACATTTTCTGAGTATTGTTGAGGTTTATTGTTTTCATCAAAGTAGGTGTAATTTTCAATATTTGTCAAATTTACAGCTGCATTTAACCATCTTGAATCAATCTGAAACCCTAGATTTTGAGTTCTTATATTTTCAAAATCATTTTCCCAATTGTATGCATCGTAAGTGCTTTGATAAAGAAGATAATTAAAATTTGGCGATTTAGAATTTAATAAAATACTAGCTTTTATGTCAAACAAACTATCTTTTTTGTAAGATAAATTCCCTAGTAGATTAGTTCCAGCTAGCCTTGCTGAGCCTGGTGTAATTTCCCCAGTTGCATCAAGTTGAAATTTATTTATTTTAGCTCTCCAGTCAGCACCAAAAGAGATTGCACTTCCTTTTAATTTTCTGGTGTTAATATTACTAGTTTGATTAATAATTTTATCATATCCATAAGAATAACTCATAATACTTGACTTTGCTTTGAATGTTCCCAAAACATACTTTGAGTTAAACTCTAAAAAAAACTGATTTTTTAAAAATGTATTGTTAACGTCATCCTTAATATTCCCAGAAAAATTAGTAGTTCCAATAAAATTACTAGGAGAGTTTTGCGAAAATTCATAGGCTTTTTTACTGCTTACAAGTACATGACCAACTTTTAAATTCGTGAAGTCTTTTTGATTGGCTGAATCTTTAGAGGATAGAAGTTGATAATCTTGTTCTAGATATACTCGAGAAGCTTTAAGGAAATTTTCTGCTTCTTCCAAATTAACATCAAGTCTTGCTCTATCTGAAAAATTAGGATCATTATCTATAAAAGCAAGCAAAGATTCAGAAGTGAGACCACCACTTTCCTCATTTAAAACATCTTGGGTTGCTATATGTCCTCTAACATTGTATTGGTTATTTTTAGTCTCATAATGAAACGTAGTTCTAAAATTACCCTGACTTACCAGAGATGCTCTATATTTACCTAGAGAACGTAAGCCTGTATATGCAATAGATACATTGAGCCTTCTAGAGAAATTTAATGTAAAAAAAGAATCCAAAAATCTTCCTTGCTCTAGTGTAGTTAAAAACATAATCTCTGAGGTTGGGGTAGGAACTTCATAGTACTTAATATCTCTTATCGTGTTAAAAGAAAACTGTTTGGCTGTAAAACCAATACCAGGAACAGTATTAATTTTATCAAAATCATAAGTTAGTTGGTTAAAAGTTTGACCAATATTGTGAAAGGGTAGCAAGCCAAAGTTATCTTTTCTTAAAAAATTAAATTTGTAATGTTTTTTTATATTTAGAGTGGTATCTACATAAGTGGTATCTTTTAGGAACGAAAAAATTTTGTAATCTGTGTACTTTGTTTTTGCACTTAAATTAATTTTCTTAGTTCCACTATTATCTTGAACAATACTGTCATTAAATGAAAAATTATTCATCTCCTTCATTTTTTTTTGTTTGTTGATGGGCCTGTTTTTTTGACCATACACAAAAGTGGTTGACAAACACATTAAAAAAATAAAGTAAATGATTCTTTTCATTAAAGAAGATTAGTAAAACAAAAGTAAACTTTTAAAGGAAAAGAATTCAAATAATTATCCTCAAAAAATGTTAATTTGCGGTATGTTAAAAAATAATTATAGTGGATATCAACTCGAAGTTGGAACTGATGAGGCAGGAAGAGGCTGTCTTTCTGGACCTGTTGTTGCTGCTGCTGTAATATTACCATTCAATTATCACAATGAATTATTAAATGATTCTAAACAGCTCTCAGAAGCTAAAAGAAAAATACTTAGACCCATCATAGAAAAAGATGCTTTAGCATTTGGTGTTTCTTTTATAGATGAAAAGGAAGTTGATCAATTAAATGTATTGCAGGCATCAATAACAGGAATGCAACGCGCTATAGCAATCATGTCAATAACTCCAGAATATATTATAGTAGATGGAAATAAGTTTAAACCCTATAAAGATATTCCCTTCAAAACCATCGTTAAAGGTGATGCTAAATTTATGAGCATTGCAGCAGCATCTGTTCTAGCAAAAACATATCGAGATGATTTTATGGAAAAAATTCATAAAGAATTTCAAGTATATAATTGGAAAAAAAATAAGGGATACCCGACAAAAGAACATAGAAAAGCAATTCAAGAATACGGAATTACAAAGTATCACAGAAAAACCTTTAAACTCTTACCCTCTCAATTAAAACTAGAGATTTAATTCAAATTTTTCAACCTCAAAAAGATCTTTAAAATGATTTAGTATTTTTTCCTTTACTTCACTTAATTCAATTTTTCTTCCAAGTTCAACTTCTAAAGATGTTACTGCTTTTCCTCTAATACCACAGGGTATGATATGATCAAAATATCCAAGATTAGTATTAACATTTAAAGCAAAACCATGCATAGTTACCCAGCGACTACTTCTAATACCCATAGCACAAATTTTTCGAGCAAATGGTGTGCCTGTACCAATCCAAACTCCGGTTTCACCAACACTTCTTTCTCCTTTGATTCCATACTCAGCAAGTGTCTTAATAATTACTTCTTCAAGAAATCTTAGGTATTTATGTATATCTGTGAAAAAATTTTCTAAATCTAAGATAGGATACCCTACGATTTGACCAGGCCCATGATAGGTAATATCCCCGCCTCTATTTATTTTATAATACGTAGCCTCTTTTTCTTTTAATTGTTGTTCATTAATCAAAAGATTACTGAGATCTCCACTTTTACCTAAAGTGTATACATTAGGATGCTCAACAAAAAGAAAATAATTTTTTGTAGGGTTTTTGGTGATATTTTTTCTGTTTTGTCTTTTTACATTTATAATACTCGTTAATAAAGAAGTTTGGTAATCCCAAATATCTTTATAATCCTTTAGTCCAAGGTCTTTTAAAAGTATTTTTCTGTTGGTTTTCATCTAATGTAAAGATAATTATTTATTATATTTACACCACTCTTCCCTCAAGTTAAAATTATAAAAACCATGAAAAAATTTAATTTAATCTTAATTTTATTTCTGAACACTTCTGTATGTTTTACTCAATCTAATCTATGGAAAAAAACAGAATTAAAATCTAATGATGAAACTTCTTATCTGAAAAACTTATATGAAGATAAATATCAAATATTCTCTTTGGATTACAATAAATTAAAATCTAAGTTGGAAGATGCTCCATCAAGGTTGGATCAGAGTTCTAGATCTTCACTAGTAGTTAACTTTCCTGATGGTAAAGGAAATATGGAACGTTTTAATGTTTATGAGACCTTTTTGCTAGCTCCTGATATAGCAGTAAAACATCCAAATATTAAAACCTACATAGGCTTTAGTTTAGACAATCCTGGAGCTAGAATACGTTTTAGTATTACCCCTCAGGGAGTAAAAACTATGACCTCATACATAAATAGACCTACTTTGTTTACTGTTCCTGCTGAAAAAGGAAATATAACTGATTATATCACTTATCACAGAGGAGTAAGAATAACGTCAAAAAAAGATTTTGAATGTTTAACTGAAAACGAACTTATTCCTATTAAGGAAATAAACTCATCTTTTAGAGATGCTAATGATCAAATTTTACGAACATTAAGAATTGCAATTTCAACAACTGGTGAGTACACAAATTTTTGGGATGATGGTGATGATACAAATGGAGATGCCCAAGCTGATGCTCTAGCTGCATTAGTGTCTACATTGAATAGATCAAATGAAGTTTTTGAGGTTGATATGGCTGTAACATTTCAACTAGTCTCAGGAATAGAAATTATTTATCCTTCAGCATCAACAGACCCATATACAGGAAGCTATAATAGTCAATTACAGTCTACTTTAACTTCTGTGATTGGGGAATCTAATTATGATATTGGACATTTATTTAATTATGGAGGAAATAACGGAAATGCAGGTTGTATTGGTTGTGTATGTGTAGATGGTCAAAAAGGAAGTGGTTTTTCATCACATTCTTTTACTGATAATGATGGTGGTCCAAACATGGATGATTTTTTCGACATTGATTATGTACCCCATGAAATTGGTCACCAAATGGGAGGAAATCACACCTTTTCACAAAGTAGTGAAGGTACTGGAGTAAATTATGAGCCAGGGAGTGGAACTACTATTATGGGTTATGCAGGTATTACAGGATCTAATGACGTACAAGACCATAGTGACCCTTATTTTCACTTCGGAACAATCAATCAAGTTTTGAATAATTTAGATAATAGAACATGTTGGACTTCTACTGTAATTTCAAATAATCCACCCCTAGCTGATGCGGGAGATGATTATACAATTCCTCAAGGAACCGCTTTTAAATTACTGGGTTCAGCAACCGATGCAGATTCAGGAGATGAATTAACATATACCTGGGAACAAGTAGATTCAGGGACTACTACCAGTAGTAATTTTGGCCCCACTAAAACATCAGGTGCCGTATGGAGGTCAAGACCGCCAAGTGCAAATCCAATAAGATATATGCCTATAAGGTCTCGAGTTTTGTCTGGGCAATTAACAGAAACAAACCCTGTAGAAACAGTGGATAATACTTCATGGGAAACCGTATCAACAGTTAGCAGGTCTTTAAACTTTGCACTAACTGTTCGAGATAGATCAGAAGCTAATGGAACAGGGCAATTTCCACAATCAGATTTCGATTTTATGACCGTTACCGTAGACGGAAATTCTGGACCATTTTCAGTAACTTCTCAGACTACAAATGAAACATGGAATGTGGGTGAAAGCCAAACCGTAACTTGGGATGTTTCAGGTACAGATACAGGTAGTGTAAACACTCCTACGGTTAATATTTATCTATCTTCAGATGGAGGGCTTACATTCCCTTATTTAGCAGCAAGTAATATAGCTAATGATGGAAGTCACACCTTTTCAGTACCCTCAGCTGACGGAGATTCAGATCAACTGAGAATTATGGTAGAGGGAAATGGTAATATTTTTTACGCTGTAAATTCAACGAATTTATCATTGCAACAATCAGAATTTTCAATCTCAATTGTTGAACCCTCTGTTGAAGTATGTTCTCCCAATAATGTAACTTATGACTTCGTCTATAATGCATACCTTGGGTTTACGGGAACTACACTTTTTTCTGTTAATGGACTTCCAGCAAGTATAAATGCGTCTTTTAGTTCAGATTCAGCTAATCAAGACGGTACTAATGTTTCATTAACACTAAGTAATATTGGTTCTTTAAATGTAGGAACATATGATTTTCAAATCACTGGTACATCAGGAGCTATTGTCAAGAATGCTGATGCAAATTTTTCAGTATTTTCAACTTTAACTGAAGTCCCTACGTTAACTTCACCAAGCGATAATGCTAGTGGAATAGATCTATCGCCATCCTTTTCTTGGGGTATTATTTCAAATGCAAGTTCTTATGATATTGAAATTGCTACAGATTCTGGTTTTAGTTCTATTGTAGCTAGTGAAAATGTTACTACAAATTTTTATACTGGAGCTACTTTAAATCAATCAACTATGTATTACTGGAGAGTGAAAGCCAAGAATAGTTGTGGAGATGGAAACTTTTCTGCAGTAAATTCATTTGTTACTCAAAATTGTTCAGTGTGCGAATCTACTGGAAATACTGCTTATGTTACCAGTACAACAAAAGTTGTTTTTAATACAATAGACAACTCTTCTGGAAAACCAGGAGCATACAGTGACTACACAGATATTAGCACAACTGTAAAACCTGACGAAGTTCATGATTTAACAGTTCAGGTCAATACAGATGGAAATTATACAGTTCACACTTTGGTTTGGATAGATTGGAATCAAGATTGTGATTTTGATGATGAGAATGAAGAATACGACTTGGGAACTGCAACCGATCAACCAGATATTGCAACAACATTAAGCCCCTTGTCGGTAACAATCCCTTCTAATGCTTTATTAGGTTCAACAAGGATGAGAGTATCTACTAAATATGATTCAGATCCAACTTCTTGTATGACAGGTCAAGATGCTGAGGTAGAGGACTACACTATAGAGGTAATCGATGAGACAGCTTCTTTAGATAATGATACTTTTGAGGGTTTCAATTTATATCCTAATCCTTCTAATGGAAATTTCAACTTACAATTTGACACTAGATCATCAGATCGAATAGAACTTCAGTTATTTGATATCACTGGTAGATTGGTGAGAGAATTGTTGTTTACAAATGTAGCTACAAGATTTTCTGAAAGTATTTCATTTGAAAATACAGCGAAAGGTGTGTATTTATTGAAAATTAAAAACGGAACCAATCAAACGACCAAAAAATTAGTGATAGAGTAAGCTTATTAATCATAAATAAAACAAGTTAAAGGGTTGTTTGAAGAGGCAACCTTTTTTAACAATCGTTAAATAGTTGATGTTATAAAATTAAATAAATTACTTTTGTAATATGTCTATAGAAGTATTATCTGTTACAAAATCTTATGGAAATCAATTGGCGTTAAACGAAATTAGTTTTTCAGCTAATAAAGGTGAAATCATTGGATTTTTAGGCCCAAATGGTGCTGGAAAATCTACCATGATGAAGATTATAACAGGCTTCATTTCACCAACTAAAGGGACTGTTCTTGTTTCCGGCATTAATGTATTAAAGAGTCCGGAAGAAGTAAAAGCTAAAATAGGGTATCTTCCAGAACAAAACCCTCTGTATCAAGAAATGTATGTGAAAGAATATTTGCAATTTCAAGCTTCAATTTTTAAGGTTTCAAAAGAAACAATTGGTGCTGTTATAGAAACTGTAGGTTTATCCCCAGAGGTGCATAAAAAAATCAGTCAACTTTCAAAAGGATATCAGCAAAGGGTAGGTATAGCTGCAGCTATTATTCACAATCCAGATGTATTAATTTTAGACGAACCTACTACAGGATTAGATCCAAACCAAATCCAAGAAATAAGAAATTTACTTAAAAAGCTGGGCAAAGAAAAAACAATTTTATTTTCCACCCACATCATGCAAGAGGTAGAAGCTATATGTGATCGCGTTATTATTATAAATAAAGGAGAGTTGCTCATAGATACATCTATCGAAGAATTAAAAGAAAGCAATGAACAAATTATAGAGGTTACTTTTAATTACAAGATTGAAGAACAGTTCATTCAGAGGTTACCAAACATCATATCCTATAAAAATAATTTTGATAATACCTGGTATATGACCTTTAATTCATCTGAAGACATGAGAGGTGTGATTTTTGATTTTGCACATGAAAATGGATTAAAAATTTTAGAATTAAATTCTAAGAATCAAAGCTTAGAAACACTATTCACTAAACTAACATCTTAATTTAATTTGAAATTAATATGTTGATCTTCAAGTATTTTTAAAAGTTCACTACTAATTTTAATTTTAGTATTTCTACTAGGAACTTCTAATTCTATTTCTTCTTGTACATCATAAATTACAAATTTTAGTGATTGTTTTCCTTTGTGATTATTAAACAAGGTATTGAAATTCTTTATTGATTTTTCATGAACATCTTCTATGGGTATTTTAATGGTCACTTTTTTACATAAGTCATCCATTACATCATGTAGTAATTTAAATTCAGTGAATTTAAGTCTTGCATCTCCTTCCACACCCTCTTTATTTGTCCATCCTTTTTGAATTGTAGTTCTCACAAATAAGAAAGAATTGGAGACTAAAAAATGTTTAAACTTTAAGTAATCTTCTCCAAAAATCCGAAACTCAAAACTGTCTAAATAGTCTTCAATAAAGAAAGAAGCCCATCCTTTTCCAGCCTTTGAAACTTTATGTTCAACTTCTGTAATAATACCTGCAAAAACTAAATTAGAGCCTACATACTTTTGTAAATCACTTTTAAAATGACCCACATTTGCATTACAAAATTTTAATTCGTTAGTAAAGTCATCTAATGGATGAGCAGAGATATATATTCCTACAACTTCCTTTTCTTTAGCAAGTTCTTCCATGTTAGCCCAAGCTTCACAGTTTGGAATATCTGGTTCAGGAAATTGTATATCTGAAGCTTCTCCAAATAAAGATACTTGAGCCGAATTTAAGTTTTCTTGATATTTACTTCCATAACGAATTGCTTTCTCAATAAAGGTTTGACCTTTCTCATCTTCAGCAAAATATTGTGCTCTGTGGGTATTCGAAAAAGAATCAAAACCTCCAGCTAATATCAAGCCATCAAAAGCTTTTTTATTGGCTGCTCGTAAATCTATTCTTTTAGTTACATCAAAAATTGATGTAAAATGCCCATGTTCTTTTCTTTCTTTAATAATTGCTTTTACAGCTGAACTACCAACACCTTTTATGGCACCCATTCCAAAACGTACTGCGCCTTGTTTGTTTACAGAGAATTTTAAATAGGATTCATTAATATCTGGACCTAAAACTTCTAAGCCCATAGATTTACATTCTTCCATAAAGAATGAAACAGATTTGATATCATTCATATTGTTAGACAGAACAGATGCCATATATTCTGCAGGGTAATGGGCTTTAAGATAGGCTGTTTGATAGGCTATCCATGCATAACAAGTAGAGTGAGATTTGTTAAAAGCGTAAGATGCAAAAGCTTCCCAATCTTTCCAGATTTTCTCAAGTTTTTCTGATTCATGCCCATTTTCTCTAGCTTGATCGATAAATTTAGGTTTCATTTTTGCTAAGACAGCAGCTTGTTTCTTTCCCATTGCTTTTCTTAAAACATCGGCTTCACCTTTTGTGAAGTTGGCAAGTTTTTGAGAGAGTAACATTACCTGTTCTTGATATACAGTAATTCCATAGGTTTCAGCTAAATACTCTTCCATTGCAGGGAGATCATATTGAATATCTTCCTTCCCATGCTTCCTGTTAATAAAAGATGGAATATATTCCATTGGCCCTGGTCTGTATAATGCATTCATCGCAATTAAATCTCCAAAAACAGTAGGTTTAAGAGCGCGCATATGTTTTTGCATACCGGGTGATTCATATTGGAATATTCCAATGGTTTCACCTCGTTGAAATAATTCATAGGTTTTTACATCATCTAGCGGGAAATTTTCTGGATCTAATTGAACCCCATGTCTTGCTTTTACAATTTTTACAGTATCTTTTATTAGGGTTAGAGTTTTTAATCCTAAAAAGTCCATTTTTAATAACCCTGCGCTTTCTACAACAGAATTATCAAACTGAGTAACATACATGTCTGAATCTTTTGCTAAAGCTACTGGGACAAAATCGGTAATGTCTGAAGGAGTGATGATAACTCCGCAAGCATGAATTCCTGTATTTCTGACAGAGCCCTCAAGAATAGCTGCTTTGTTAATGGTTTCAGATTCTATTCCGTCTCCTTCTGACAAGGCTATTAATTCGTTAACCATGTCTTTTTCTTCAGAACGTAATGCAGCAATTTTTCCTTTGCTCTTTTCATCTGTTCCAAAAATATTTTTTAGTTTAACGTTTGGAATTAATTTGGCAATTCTGTCTGCCTCAAACAGAGGTAAATCAAGTACTCTTGCTGTATCACGAATGGAGGATTTTGCGGCCATGGTTCCATAGGTGATTATTTGAGCAACCTGATTAGCTCCATATTTATTAATTACATAGTCCATCACACGACCTCTTCCTTCATCATCAAAATCTATATCAATATCGGGCATAGATACACGTTCTGGATTAAGAAAACGCTCAAACAGTAAATTGTATTTAATGGGGTCTATATTGGTAATCCAAAGACAATAAGCCACTACAGAACCAGCTGCAGAACCACGCCCGGGACCCACAGAAACATCCATGTTCCTAGCTTCTCTAATAAAGTCCTCTACAATCAAGAAATACCCTGGATATCCAGTATTTTCAATAACTTCTAATTCAAAATCTAAGCGTTCTTTAATAGCTTCTGTAATCTCTCCATAGCGTTTTTTTGCACCAATAAAAGTGATGTGCTTTAGATAATTATTTTCTCCTCTTTTTCCACCGTCTTCTAGGTCTTCTTTAGACTGAAATTCAGCTGGAATATCAAATTCTGGTAGAAGAACATCTCTAGCTAGCGAAAAAACTTCAATCTTGTCTACAATTTCCTGAATGTTAGATATTGCCTCAGGAATGTCTGCAAATAATTCTTTCATTTCATCACTAGACTTAAAATAATATTCGTCATTAGGCAGCCCATATCTATATCCTCTTCCTTTTCCTTTTGGAGTAGCTTGTTTTTCTCCATCTTTCACACACAATAAAATGTCATGTGCGTTTGCATCTTCTTTGTTTAAATAAAATATATTATTTGTTGCAACTACTTTAACCTCATGATTTTTAGCAAATTTTAGAAGTGTTTCATTCACAATACGTTCATCCTCTTGATTGTGTCGCATCAATTCTATGTAGAGATCGTCACCAAATTCTTGTTTCCACCAGATGAGAGCATCTTCTGCCTGTTTTTCTCCTATATTTAATATTTTATTTGGAACTTCTCCATAAGTATTTCCAGTTAATACGATAACATCTTCTTTGTATTGCTCAATAATTTTACGATCTATTCTGGGAACATAATAGAATCCATTGATAAATGCTATGGAAGACATTTTTGCAAGATTATGATACCCTTTTTTGGTTTTTGCTAGTAAGACAATTTGATATCCATTATCTTTTCTTTTTTTATCTAAATGATCCTCACAAACATTAAATTCACATCCAAGGATTGGCTTTAAAATTGTTTCATTTGGAGTTTCTCCATTTTCTTCAGAAATCTCATTTTTAGCAAATGCTTGTTTGTTGTGTTTTAAAATGGCGCTTACAAAATGAAAAGAAGCCATCATGTTTCCGGTATCAGTTAATGCAATTGCAGACATATTGTCTTTGGCTGCAGCTTTTACGATATTTCCAATTTGGATAGTAGATTGTAGAACTGAAAACTGAGTATGATTGTGAAGGTGGGCAAATTGAACATTTTCTAACTGAGATAGCCCAGCTGATGTATTAGTAGTTGCTTTATTCTCTTTTATAGAAGCTAAACGTTTTCTAATTTTTTCACTTTCCTTCTTGAGATTGATGTGCTTTAAGCCTATTACTTCAATAGGTTTTGGATTGGCTTCTGAAAAGCTTCTAAAATAATCTTCATCAGCATCTAATTTTTCTTTTGAAAATTCTCTCAAACGAATTAATTCTAAGAAACATCTAGTTGTAGCTTCAACATCTGCAGTGGCATTATGAGCATCTCCAAAATTTACACCAAATAAATGATTGTGTAATTCTGTTAAGGTAGGGAGTTTAAACTTCCCTCCTCGTCCTCCAGGAATTTGACATAATTGTGCGGTATGCTCAGTACAAGTGTCTAGAACCGGTAATTTGTTTAGGTTGTTTGATATTTCCAAACGATGAAATTCACAACCCATAATATTTAAATCAAAATTCACATTTTGGCCAACAATAAAAGTGGTTTTTTGTAAAACTTCGTTAAATAATATTAAACATTCCTTTAAAGAAATTCCTTGTTCTTGAGCTAAATCTGTAGAAATACCATGTATTTGTTCTGCATCGTAAGGAATATTAAATCCTTCAGGTTGTAGTAGGAAATTATTATGCTCTACTATTTTTCCCATACTATCATGAAGCTGCCATGCTATCTGTATGCATCTTGGCCAATTGTCAGTGTTAGTAATAGGAGCATTCCAGCTCTTTGGTAACCCAGTGGTTTCCGTGTCAAAAATCAAGTACATAGTTGCGGATTTCTTGCTTAGAAATTAGTAGAATAAAAATAGTGAAAAGAGATAGAAAAACACTCTAAGAGTTATTTGGTTTTATTAACAATTAAGGGCTGTTAATAAACGCTATAGTTTTTTCTACTACAAACTTAAAATCTTCAGGGAGCTTTGTTTTTGTCCAAGGTTGTGAAGCACCAAAAACATGATTAGATTCCGGCACAACAATTAGTTTACTTAATGTATTCCATTTGTGTAGATTTTGTGCATGAAGAAAAGGTACAGATAAATCGTTATCTCCATGAATTATTAGATGTGGGATACTCATTTTTTTTACTGCATTCTCAACACATAAGCGTTTTTTATTTTTTATAAAATTATAGTAAAATTGAAGGTAATGTGGCATTTTTTGTTTTGTTCTTCCATTTAAAACATACAAGACTCCATCCTCTTTCCATTTATCTAATTCGGTACTCTCGTGAAACATAGTTCTATCAAGATCAGATACTGCAGCCCATGTAACTAATTTTTTTATTTTTTTATTTTCTACTGCCTTTATAATAGCTATTGCACCACCTCTAGAGTGACCAATTAGCGTAATATTATTGGTATCTATTTCGTTTTTAAATTCTACAGTAGTACAAATCCAGTCAATTATACTTTCCAAATCATCTAATTCTTTTGTGTAGTTATTGTTTCCAAAGGCATCTAAATCAGGAAAATCAATGGGTTGATCTAGAGTACAGCCATTATGAGAAAAATTAAATTTCACCAAAGCCAACCCAGCTTTTAAAAAGTTGGAAGACATCAAGTCAAATGCTCCCCAATCTTTATAGCCTTTGTATCCGTGACAAAAGATAACCAATGGTTTTTGTTTATTATTTTTATTAAAATACAAATCTGTAATAATGGATTTGGTGTGTTTACCTTTAATTGGAAAGTTTTTTAGAATTCTCATAAAGTATATAAAAATAATTAAAGTTTATAATACCAAGTATTTTTTTGTAACAAATATGTAAATTAGACGTCTAAACATAGTATAAATTAAAAAAACTTTAAAATGAAAAAAATTTTATTATTAGTATTAACCATTTCGGCAAGTATTTCTGTTAACTCTCAAACAGCTGAAGAAATTATAGCAAATTATTTTGAAAATACAGGAGGTATTGAAAACTGGGCAAAGATAGAGGGAATTAAGATGAGTGCAAAAGTTAACCAAGGAGGAATGGAGATTCCATTGGAAATTACTCAGTTGAAAAATGGGAATCAAATGACAGTAATTAATTTTCAGGGTATAGAGCTTAAACAAGGGGTTTTTGATGGTGAGGTATTGTGGAGTACTAATTTTCAAACACAAAAAGCCGAAAAAAGTGATCAAGAGTCTACAGATAATATGAAGCTTCAAGCACAAGATTTTCCTGATGCTTTTTACAATTATAAAGAGAAAGGATATACATTAGAGTTGTTAGGTAAAGAAGATTTAGAAGGAACAGAAACCTTTAAAATTAAATTGACTAAAAAACCGATGACTGTAGACGGTAAAGAGGTAGAAAATTCAAGTATCTATTTTTTTGATGCTGAAAATTTTGTTCCTATTGTTGTACATTCTGAAATTAGAATGGGGCCTGGTAAAGGTATGATATCAGAAATAAAACTAAGCGATTATCAAGAAGTTGAAGGAATGTATTTCCCGTTTTCTATGACTCAAGGAGTTAAAGATGGAGGAGGCCAGCCTATTACAATGGATAAAATTGAATTAAACCCAACTGTAGATCCTAGTGCTTTTAAATTTCCAGAAGAAATTACTGAAGAAGGAAATAAAAAATAAATACATGATTAAGAAAAAGAAGCCTATATGAAATTATTTAGGCTTTTTTTTTACCAACCAATCACAAAAATTTAGAAATATGAAAAAACTAATAATCTTAGTTTTGGGAATGGCTTTGATGCCTTTTAGCAGTGGCGCTCAAAACTCATCTTCCATTAATTTGAAAAATTTATTTGGAGATTTAAGAGCACGACATATAGGACCTGCTTTAATGAGTGGTCGAATAAATGATATGGAAGTTCACCCTACTAATAATCAAATTATTTACGCTGGAACAGCGGGTGGAGGTGTATGGAAATCGAATGATGCAGGGACTACTTTTAATCCAATATTTGATGATCACAGCCAATCTATTGGAGCTGTGACAATAGACCCTAATGATCCTGATAATGTAATTTACGTTGGAACAGGTGAAACATGGACAAGAAATAGTGTCTCGTACGGAGACGGTTTATATAAATCAATAGATGGTGGTTCTAATTGGAAAAAACTTGGTTTTGATAAATCAGAACGTATTGCAAATATTATTGTAAATCCAAAAAACTCAAAAGAAGTGTATGTGGCAGTTCTGGGTGCCCTTTGGTCAGATAGTGACGAGCGTGGTGTATATAAATCTTCTGATGCTGGAGAAACTTGGGAAAAGATATTGTATATAGATGAGAAAACAGGAGCCGCGGATATGACTATGGATCCAAAAAATCCTTCTATTCTTTATGCTTCAATGTGGGAGTTCAGAAGAACAGCTTGGTCTTTTTCCTCTGGTGGAGAGAATAGTGCATTGTATAAATCTATAGATGCAGGAAAAACTTGGAATAAAATTCATAACGGATTTCCCGATGGGCAATTAGGTAGATTGGCTATTGCGGTAGCTCCATCAGATGCTAATATTTTATACACAGTAATTGAAGCAGAAGACCCAAAACAAAAAGGATTGTACAGAAGTGATGATGCAGGAGCTAATTGGAAACAATTAAATAATGATTTTGGAATTACGGTTCGTCCATTTTATTTTTCAAGAATTACTGTAGATCCTAGAAATCCTGATGTTGTTGTTAAAGGTGGTCTTTTTGGTTCAATCTCTAAGGATGGTGGTAAAACATTTAAATCGTTAGGTAATATGCATAGCGATATCCATGATGTAGTATTCGATATTCATGATTCTGACAGAATTTACGCAGGAACAGATGGAGGTGTATATCGTTCTTGGAATGGAGGTGTAACTATGGAAATTGTGGAAAATTTACCTTTATCACAGTTTTATCAAATAAGTGTTGATGACGCAGAACCTTACAATATTTATGGAGGACTTCAAGATAACGGTTCTTGGTATGGGCCCTCCTCATCGAGCGGAGGAATTAATGCAGGTGATTGGAAATCAATTGGAGCTGGTGATGGTTTTAGAGTATTAAAACACCCAACAAAAAATATTATTTATTCAGAAATGCAAGGTGCAGAGAATGTTTGGAGATATGATGTTGATAATAAATTAGTTAAAACAATTCAACCTCTTGAGCTAGCAGGGTATGAAGATTTACGATTTAACTGGAATGCCCCTATGGCTATTAGTATTCATCAACCTGATCGTTTTTACATGGGGAGTCAGTTTCTTCACAAATCTGAAGATATGGGAGATACTTGGGAAATAATTTCTCCTGATTTATCTACTAATGATGGAACTAAACAACAACAGGCAGATTCTGGAGGGTTATCTATGGATAATTCTGGAGCAGAAAACCACACAACAATTTTTACAATAGCAGAATCTCCCGTAGATGAGAATGTTATATGGGTAGGTACAGATGATGGAAATGTTCAAGTGACAAAAGATGGTGGGAAAAACTGGCAAAATGTTGTAAGTAATATTAAAGGACTACCAAGTAATACTTGGACCTATCATATAGAGGCAAGTGTTCACGGGAAAGGAATAGCATATGCTGTTTTTGATGGTCACAATAGTGGTGATATGCAACCCTATGTTTACAAAACATCAGATTTTGGAATGACTTGGTCTAATATAATTACAGACAATGTTATAGGCACCTCTAGAAACATTCAAGAAGATTATGAAAATGAAAATTTATTATTTTTAGGAACTGAATTCGGATTATATATTACTGCTGATGGAGGTAATCATTGGGAGAAATTTACAAAAAATGTACCACCAGTAGCCGTTCATTTTATTGATCTTCAAAAACAAACAAATGATTTGGTTCTTGGAACACACGGAAGAGGTATCATTATCATTGATGATATTTCACCCTTACGTGAAATCACTACTGAGGCTTTAAAAGCTAAACTTCACTTTTTTAGCTCTAAACCGATGAAGTTATCTGATGAAAGTGGATTTTCAGGTAGTTTCGGAGCTGAAACCCAATTTGTTGGAGAAAATGCAAACAGATCACCTCAAATAAAATATTTATTACCTAAACGTCACACATTTGGAAAGATGAGTATGGAAATTTTGAATAGTCAAGGAGAGGTTGTTTCTAAATTATCTCCTGGAAAATCTAAAGGAATTAATATTGTAAATTGGTCTGGAAATATGAAACAACCTAAGGTTGCTAAAGGAAAAACCCTTGCATTTGGTGGTTTCACAACCCCAAGAGTCCAGGCAGGTTCATATACAGCAGTTATAACAAAAGGTAAAGCAGCATACGAGCATACCTTTGAAATTGTTTATGATGAGAGATCAGGTTTAACTTCAGCAGATAGAAAAATGAAACATGATATCATTTCTAAGATGTATAAAATGACTGAAGAATTAGCTTACATGGTGTATCAAATTGATGCTTTTATTAAAGCGCCTGAGACAAAAAGCAAACTAAAATTAAAATTAAATGAACTAAAGAAAACTTTAGTCATTACAACTGGAGATAATTATGTTGGTAGTGCTGAACCTGAGTTGAGAGAAAAACTAGCAGATTTATTTAGTAAAATTGTTGGGAGTTATGACAAACCCTCAAATTCTGAATTAGAATTTTTATTTATAGTTGAAAATCGTTATTCAAAAGCAAAAGAAGACTTCAATAAGATTTCAAAAAAAATAAAATCTAAGAAGGATATTAAACTAAAAACTTTTGAAGAATTTACAGAGTAAAATTAAAGCCCCTTTTGGGGCTTTTTTAGTTTATCAACTACCTTTTAATGATATTGTTTAATTAGTTCGTCAATTTCAAAAAACTTCGTACATTTGCGCCCACTTATCACGAGATGGTAAGATTATTAATAATCAAGGTCGAGAACCTTAAAAAATTAAAAAAATGTCAGTAAAAATTAGATTACAAAGACACGGAAAAAAAGGAAAACCTTTTTATTGGATCGTTGCTGCAGATGCAAGAGCAAAGAGAGATGGTCGTTACTTAGAGAAATTAGGAACTTATAATCCTAATACAAACCCAGCAACTGTTAATTTAGATGTTGATGGTACAGTAAAATGGTTACAAGATGGAGCGCAACCAACAGATACTGCAAAAACTATTTTATCTTACAAAGGAGCTATGCTTAAAAATCATTTAGTTGGTGGTGTTAGAAAGGGTGCTTTAACCGAAGAGCAAGCTGAAGAAAAATTTCAAGCTTGGTTAGAAGAAAAAGCAGGTAAAGTAGCCTCTAAAGAAGAAAACGTAGCCAAAGTAAAATCAGAAGCAAAAGCAAAAGCCTTAGAAGCAGAAAAAGCTGTGAATGAAGCTAGAGTTGCTGCTGCTGTTGAAGAAGTTGCTGAAGAAGTAGTTGCTGAAGAAGGTGCTCCAGAAGAAGCTGCTCCAGAAGTAGTTGCTGAAGAAGCTGCTCCAGAAGTAGTTGCTGAAGAAGTAGTTGCTGAAGAAGCTGCTCCAGAGGTAGTTGCTCCAGAAGAAGCTGCTGAAGAGAAAAAAGAGGAATCTGCTGAATAAGCAAAATTTTTATCGATATGCGTAAACAAGACTGTTTTTATTTAGGCAATATCGTAAAAAAACATAGTTTTAAAGGAGAAGTCGTTATCAAATTAGATACTGATGAACCTGAATTGTATAAAAATATGGAATCAGTATTTGTCGACCTAGGTGGCAATTTGGTTCCATTTTTTATTAAAAAAAGTTCGTTGAGTAGAGGCACTATGTTACGTGTTCATTTTGAGGATGTAAATAGTGAAGAGGAAGCAGATTTTATAATGAAATCTGGAATTTATCTTCCATTAAGTTTATTGCCTAAGCTAGAAGGGAACCAATTTTATTTTCATGAAATTATTGGGTTTCATGTTATTGATGAAATTCATGGAGATGTTGGTGTTTTAGTTTACATTAATGATAAAGCTGCTCAGCCTATGTTTGAAATAGAGAACGGAGCTGTAGAGATTTTCATTCCAATGATTGATGATTTTATCAAAAAGATAGATAGAGAAAACAAACAAATACACGTAAAAACTCCGGAGGGTTTAGTTGACTTGTATTTGAATTAGAGAGGTGGCCGAGTGGTCGAAGGCGCACGCCTGGAAAGTGTGTATACCTCTCAAGGGTATCGAGGGTTCGAATCCCTTCCTCTCTGCAAAAGAAACTCGCAACGATAGTTGCGGGTTTTTCATTTTTGAATTTATAAAACGTTTACTTTTGAAAATATAATTTATAATGAATAAACCATTTCATTTTAAGAAGTTTTCCATTGATCAAGATAAAACGGCTATGAAAGTAGGTACAGACGCCGTACTTTTAGGAGCTTGGTGTTCATTAGAAACATATCCAGATACTATTTTAGATGTGGGTTCAGGAACTGGTTTAGTGTCTTTGATGATGGCTCAACGTAGTGATGCTGAAACTATTGATGCAGTTGAGATTGACCCTAATGCATATGAACAGAATGTTGCTAATTTTGAAAAATCAGATTGGTCTGATCGCTTATTTTGCTATCATAGCTCTTTTCAAGATTATTCAGAGGAAATGAATGAAGAGGAACAAGAATATGACCTTATTATTTCAAATCCACCATTTTATAATGATAATTTTGAGACTAATAATACATCAAGAAATACAGCCAGATTCACTTCTGCGTTGTCATTTAAGGATTTATTAGAAGGTACATCAAAAATACTCTCAGATTCAGGTGTTTTCACAATTATTATCCCTTTTAAGGAAGAAGTAGTTTTTGTAAGCTTAGCTGGAAAATATAGATTATTTTTAAATAGGGTGTGTAGAGTTAGAGGTACTGAGAATTCAGAAATAAAAAGAAGTATGTTAGAATTTTCTTTTTATCAGAAAGAGGTAAAAGAAACAACTTTAGTGATAGAGAAAGATCGTCATATATACACACAAGACTATGTAAATTTAACTAAGGATTTTTATCTCAAAATGTGATAAACATTAGTTGTATAAAAAACTTATTATCCAGTAACATTTTCTGGATTGTATCCCAAATAAGGAACCTTTTTTTCTTTAAATTCAATACCATATTGCTCTAGCTCTTTTAAAATTGGAGCATATACTTCTTTGGTAATTGGTAACTGTACTCCTGGAGTTGTAATTTCTTTATTAAGTATTTTTAGGGTAGCAATAGCAACAGGTAATCCAACTGTTTTAGCCATTGCTGTAAATGTTTGATTTTCTCCCTTTACAACTAAACTACTTTCTATTTGGTGTTTTTCTCCATTTAGCTCATACCCAAATTTATGATGCATTACAATCATATCTTTTTCATCTTCTTCAAGAGTCCAAGAATCTGATAGTATTTTTTGTAACATTTGAGCTGGTGTAGCATTGCTTAATCCTATTTTTTTTGTTTGACTAAAAAGATCTAACTCTACTAGTTTATCCCAAACAATATCATCTTGGTCAATTTTAAGGTAAGAACGTAATTTCAGTTCTACAGAATCATTAGGAGAATAGGCTAAAAATAAATTCACAAAATCTCGATATGTCATATTTTCAGAACCATCTATGGTATAGCTATCATCTGTCATACCTAATTGAATAAAAATATTCCAAGCTCTTGAAAACCCTACTTTTCTGATGGTACCTCTGTACATGGTGCGAATGTCGTTAAGGCCATAAATACTTCTATATTTTAGAGAATCTCTATTTGCATAAGCTTCAAATTTACCATTGCCATTTAGGGTTAAAAATTCTGTTCTTCTAAATAATTTATGATAAGGGATATATTTATAAGTTCCTTCTTGAATAAACATAGCAGCCCCTCCTTGTCCTGCAAGAACCACATTTCTTGGATTCCAAGTAAATTTATAGTTCCATAAGTTATTATCACTTTCCGGTGCTACTAGACCACCTGTAAAAGACTCAAAAAGTATAATTTCCCCACCAAGATCACTAATTTTATGAATTACCTCCATAGCACTCATATGATCAATACCAGGATCTACCCCAATTTCATTCATAAAGACTAAACCTCTTTTTTCTGCCTCGCTATTTAATTCTTTCATTTCTGGAGAAATATATGAGGCTGTAACCATGTGTTTTTCGAAATGGAGACAATCTTTAGCTACTTCAATATGAAATCTAGCCGGTAGCATAGAAACTACAATGTCAGCTTTTTGTATCTCCTCTCTTCGTTGAGTTTTATTAAAAACATCAAATTCCAATGCAGAAGAGTTCGGATGATTTCTAGCACTAGTCTTTGCGTTCTCCAAAGAAATATCTGCAATGGTAATGTGTAACTTTTCAGCTGTTGATTTTTTTTGTAGGTAGTCTGTTAGGTATGAACAAGATTTTCCAGCTCCAATTACTAGGATGTTTCTCATTGTAGAATTATGTTTATTTTTGGTTGAATAATAAACGAATTTAAAAAAAAATAGACCCATTTAACTTCTTTTTACAATTAGATATGAACAAAAATTTAGCAATAACTTGCATCTTTGGATTGACAGCTATTATACTGGGGGCTTTCACCACACACGGATTACAAGATATATTGACCTCTAAAGAAATGAGTAGTTTAGAAACAGGTATTCGATATCAAATATATCATGTCATTGTGTTATTGTTTGTAAATATGAACTCCTCTTTTTCAAACAAATTAAAAAACGCAGTGAGTTATGTCTTTTTCTCAGGTATAGTTTTGTTTTCCGGATCTATTTATGCGATTTATATTTTTAATTACCCCGTAAAAAGTATTTGGTTTGTGACTCCAATTGGAGGGTTATTATTCGTAATAGGTTGGTTATTAATGGCTTACTTTTTTATTTTCAAAGTAATCAACAAAAAAAGTGAATAAAATAATAACGGACTCTGCCTTTTCTTATAATTATGTTTAATTTTGCTTCAGTTATAAATTAACAATATTATTGATATGATAGATATTAATACGAAATCGATTTCGTTATGTAATCTAGGAATAAATAGTTCAAAAATTCATTATCAACTAACCTCTAATGAATTACATTCAATTATACTTCAAAAAAAACAAGGAAAAGAATCTAATCTTGGAGCCATTGCTATAAATACAGGAGAATTTAGCGGCAGATCACCAAAGGATCGTTTTATAGTTAAAGATGATATTACAAAAAAAGAAGTTTGGTGGGGAGATATTAATATTCCTTTCAGCATAGATAACTTTGATAAGTTATATAATAAGGTAGCTTCATACTTGTCAGAAAAAGAAATTTATGTAAGAGATAGCTATGCTTGTGCAGATCCCAATTATAAGCTAAATATCCGAATAGTAAATGAGTATCCATGGAGTAATATGTTTGCTTACAATATGTTTTTAAGGCCTACAGTTAATGAATTAGCTAATTTTTCTCCTGAATGGACTATCATTAATGCTCCAGGTTTTATGGCTGATGCTACAGTAGATGGAACTAGACAACATAATTTTGCAATATTAAATTTTACTAAAAAAATTGCCTTAATCGGAGGTACTGGATATACTGGAGAGATTAAAAAAGGAATTTTTTCAGCTTTAAACTTCATACTTCCAGTATTTAAAAATACTTTACCAATGCATTGTTCAGCAAATGTTGGGAAAAATGGAGATACGGCTATTTTCTTTGGTTTATCAGGGACAGGAAAAACAACTCTGTCAGCAGATCCCGAAAGAAAATTAATAGGAGATGATGAACATGGTTGGACAAATGAAAATACTGTCTTTAACTTTGAAGGCGGTTGTTACGCAAAAGCAATAGATCTATCAGAAGATAAAGAACCGGAAATTTATCACGCCATTAAAAAAGGCGCAATTTTAGAAAATATTGTGATGAATGATCAAGGGCTAATTGATTTTTCAGATACTTCTGTTACACCTAACACAAGAGTAAGCTATCCTATTGAACACATAGAAAATATTCAACAACCATCTATTGGAAAAAACCCAAAGAACATCTTTTTTCTAACCGCAGACGCCTTTGGTGTACTCCCTCCAATCTCTAAATTAACTCCCAGTCAGGCAGCCTACCATTTTATTTCTGGCTATACAGCAAAAGTTGCAGGAACAGAAGCAGGTGTAACAGAACCTGTTCCAAGTTTTTCAGCATGTTTTGGGGCTCCTTTTATGCCACTTCATCCTACCCGTTATGCAGAAATGTTGAGTAAGAAAATGAAAGAAGCAGGAGTAAATGTTTGGTTGGTCAATACCGGTTGGTCTGGAGGTCAATATGGCGTTGGAAAAAGAATGGCTTTAAAGTATACTAGAGCTATGATTACTGCTGTTTTAAATGGAGAATTAGGAAACTATACGTACGAAGATTACCATATACATTCTGTATTTGGTGTAGCGCAACCAAGAAGATGTCAAGGGGTTCCATCATCTGTTTTAAGCCCCAGAACTACCTGGAATAATGACGATGCATATTATAAAACAGCGTTTAAACTTTCTAATGCCTTCAGGAAAAACTTTAAGCAGTTTGAAGAATTTGCAAATGAAGAAATAAGAAGAGGTGGTCCTCAACGCTACGCTTTTTAAGTAAAAAAATTACATTAAAAAAAAGCATCCATTTCGGATGCTTTTTTTTTAATTTCTTTTGTCTACTTTTAAAATATTTAATTTGAGAAAAACAATAAATAAATCAATTCTCATTCTAGATATAACTTTTTAATTATGATTAAAAATTGGTTTAAGAAATCGGGTCCAGGAACTCTTGTAGCTGCCGCATTTATAGGTCCAGGGACCGTTACCTTGTGCACATTAGCAGGCGTTAATTTTGGTTTTCATTTACTTTGGGCTATGGTATTGTCTATTATAGCTACCATTGTGTTACAAGAAATGGCCTCTCGTTTAGGAATCATATCTCAAAAGGGCTTATCTGAGGTCATTAGATCTGAAATTAAACATCCAATAATCAACAAATTAATACTACTACTTATTTTGTCTGCCATAGTTGTAGGAAACGCTTCCTATGAGGCAGGGAATATAAGTGGAGGTATATTAGGATTAGAAACCATTACAGGAGAATTTAGAATTGTTTTGGGAAACTATTCTCTCAATATACTGAGTTTTGTAGTTGGAATCATTGCCTTTATATTATTATACATAGGGAATTATAAATTTCTGGAAAGAGTATTGGTAATACTTGTATTAATAATGAGTTTATCATTTTTAATTACAGCTTTTTTAACAAAACCTGATATTTTTAATATTTTGAAAGGTGCTCTAATCCCTTCATTTCCAGAAGGTAGTTTATTAACTATACTAGGTTTAGTAGGAACTACTGTTGTACCCTATAATTTGTTTTTACATGCATCTTTAGTCAAAGAAAAATGGAATAATCCTAAAGATTTAAAAGAGGTAAGAAAAGATACAATAGTCTCTATTGCTTTGGGAGGACTTGTTTCAATGGCTATCATTATTTCAGCCTCCTCTATAGGTTTGGGAGAGATTTCAAGTGCAGCAGACTTAGCGAAGAGTTTAGCACCTTTATATGGAGATTTTGCAAGTTATTTTTTAGGGATTGGATTATTTGCTGCAGGAATTACCTCTGCAATTACTGCACCTTTAGCTGCAGCTTATGTAGCCAGAGGATGTTTTGGATGGGAATCTGGTCTAAAATCAAAACAATTTAGAGCTGTCTGGTTTCTAATCTTATTGTTAGGTGTGGTATTTTCATCATTGGGTCTTAAGCCTATAGAGATCATTAAATTTGCACAGGTTGCCAATGGTGTTTTACTTCCGGTAGTAGCAGGAATACTCCTATGGATGGTAAACAAAAAAGTAGTTTTAGGAAAATATGTGAATTCTAAATTCCAAAATATTTTAGGATTTATTATTTTGATTATAACTATTTTTCTTGGGTTAAGAGGGCTAGATAAAGTTTTTGAATTTAATATTTTTTGATGATAGACATTAACTGCGATCTGGGTGAAGGGTTACATAATGAGCATATCATAATGCCACTTATTTCTTCCTGCAATATTTCTTGTGGAGCACACGCAGGTTCCATAGAAATTATAGATAAAGTAATTCAGCTAGCAGTTAAACATAAAGTAAAAATAGGAGCACATCCATCCTTTCCTGATAGACAAAATTTTGGACGTAAAGTTTTGAATATTTCCAATAGTGAACTTCGAAAAAGTTTAGAAAATCAACTTACTATTTTTAAAGATAGAGTTCTGCTCCAAGACGCAACTATTCATCATATAAAACCACATGGTGCTTTGTATAATTTAATTGCTGTAAATCGTGAAAAGGCTTTGGTAGTTATCGCTGCAATTCAACATGTTTTTGAAGCTGTAAAATTATATGTGCCCTATCAATCAAGTATAGAAGAAGTTGCAATCCAGAACGGTTTAGAAATTGTTTATGAAGCTTTTGCAGATAGAAGGTATAATGAAGATTTGAGTTTGGTCTCTAGAACGTTATCCAACTCACTTATTGTAGACAAATATGAGGTGTTGAAGCAAGTACAAAAAATATCAGATAAACAATTGGTAACTACAGTAAACTTAAATGAAAAAGAGATTAAAGCCTCCACTTTTTGTGTTCACGGAGATACTAAAAATGCCATAGAAATATTGCAGTATTTACACAAACATATCCATACGAAGTAATTGAGGTTTCAACTCACATATAAGCTTTTTGGAAGGTCAGCAATTTTAGTAGAATGGCCTGCAGACATTTCACAAGAGATTATTCAAGATATTATTTCTTTTGAGGGACAGGTCAAAGAAATAGATGCTATTTTAGATACAATTATTGCTTATAATTCTCTGCTTATTAGGTATCAAAATCCAATTGTAGATAAAGAACTTACTATTAGTCAACTTAAAAATAAATATACAGCGTCATCCTATGTGATTAAACAAAATCAATTTTTATGGGAAATCCCTGTTTGTTATGATGCTTCTTTTGGGATTGACCTAGAGGAAATTGCCAATAAAAAAAAATGTAGTGTTACAGATATTATTAGATTGCATACAGAAACAGATTACATAGTTTATTTTATTGGTTTTCAACCAGGATTTCTTTATATGGGAGGGCTGCATCAAAACCTTCATGTTCCAAGGAAATCCAACCCAAGAGTTCGAGTAGACAAAGGATCTGTGGGTATAGGTGGTGCTCAGACTGGAGTTTATCCTCAAAATAGTTCTGGGGGTTGGAATATCATTGGAAAGTCTCCTCTAAATTTTTTCAATATAAAGGCTACAAATCCCTGTTTTGCTAAATCAGGTGATCGCATTCAATTTGTTGCTGTAGATATTCATACTTTTTATCAAATAGAAAGAGAGGTCATAAATCAAGAATTTATCATTAAAAAAAGACTGTTGTGATAGTAATTTTACATCCTGGAATTTATTGCTCTATTCAAGACCAAGGTCGGTTTGGTCATACAAAGATGGGTGTTCCACAAGCTGGATATGCGGATACTTATGCTGCAAAAATGGCTAATGCCTTATTGAAAAATTATGATAAAGATGCCCTTATAGAAATTACTTTTGGACAAGGTAAGTTTAAATTTACATCCGATACCTATATCTGTTTAACTGGAGCTGATTTTTCTCCAAAATTAAATGGGAAATTAATAAAAATGCAATCAGTTTACCCTATTAAAAAAGATTCAGTTTTATCATTTGGTAAACGAGTTTATGGAGCTAGAGTTTATTTGTCTGTTCAAGGAGGAATTCAAACTGAAAAAGTTTATGGTAGCCGAAGTTATTTTGAGGGAATAACTCAGCAAAAATTTGATAAAGGAGCCATATTGCCTATTCTTCCAATCCAAAAGGATTCAGATAATAGTTTCTCTAGAGTTCGAGTAAGTGAAAAGCATTTTACAACCATGTATTTACCATGTTTTAAAGGACCAGAGTTTTCCAAACTCAATAAAGAACAGCAGCGTAAATTATTTATCCCTTTCTCAATATCAGATGATAATAATAGGGTAGGATATCGACTAAAAGAATCTTTAGAAAATAACTTATCTTCAATACTTACATCGGCAGTCTTGCCAGGAACAGTCCAACTCACTCCGTCTGGAAAATGCATTATTTTAATGCAAGATTGCCAAGTTACAGGAGGTTATCCAAGAATTCTTCAATTATCTGAAATAGCTATAGCTAGAGTCAGTCAAAAAATAACTGGTGATAAAATACAGTTTGTACTAGAGGACCACTTATAATCTAATACATAAAAAAATAGTATTTATTTCACATTAAGAGCTCCAATTTCGTTGTTCCACAATAATTTATTATAAGCTGGAATTATATTTTGTATCAGTTCCTCTGACCTGTTTTTTAACTCAATCCACTCCTTATTTAGTTCTTCAAGTCTGTTTTTTGAGGCTGAATTTACTCTAGGGATACTGCTGTCATTCTGATTCATAAGAAAGATATATTCTGCAGTAAATTTATTTGGAAAATTTTCCACATCGTCATAAGCTTTAGATTTTCGTTGAACCATATCTTCATCCCAAGATTTTAGTTGTTGAATTATAGTTTCTCCCTTAGATTTTAAGCCCATATATTTTTGTTCTTCAGGTAATTTCTTGATAATCTCAATTAATTGATTTTGAATCTTTTTCAATTGATTCACTCTGGTGTGCATATCTGTTAGATTTGCCTCAGTTATCATCTTAAATTGATGAGTTTCTTCATACTCTTTTTTAGTAATATCGTATAACGGATTTGGCAATATGCTAAATGATACTTCAGATATTTTATTTTCTTGTTTTAATATAGCTGAATATAAATTAGGCATTGCTTTATGTCCTCTGTAAGACCCTTCTATGTATGCGGTTGGTATTCCTGGTAAGCTAGGGTGTCTCATATCCCATACAAATCGATTAAGTCCAACTTTATTTGCTAAAATTGGTTCAGGTGATGGCCCACCTGGATATCTCAGATAATTTGGGTTTGCTTTTGAGCTTATAGTTCTTACCGTATTACCACTTTCATCTTTTATTTCTAGAGATAACTCTTTATTTTTTAGATCATCTGGTATGTAGTAATAAAATACAATTCCATTTGCAGGGTTTACACCTTTTGAATCGTTAGCTCCTGAAAAGCTATTAGATGAGTAGTTTAATTGACTACTCCAGTTCCCTATTATGGCATCCTCTGGTGTAAATAATTTAAAAGTTGTTTTGTTTCCTTCAAACTGTCTTAGTAAACCTAGATCATCTAATATCCAAAAAGATCTTCCCATAGTGGCAACAGTTATATCGTCATGACTAATTTTTAAATCTGAGATTGGAGTTATTGGTAAGTTTAATTGAAAGGATTTCCATATTTTCCCTCCATTCCATGAAATATACATGCCTAATTCTGTTCCAGCAAAAAGTAGGTCTTTTCGTTGAGTATCCTCTCTTACCACTCTAGTATATGCACCTAAAGGGATTCCAGAACTGATATTAACCCAAGATTTTCCATAGTTAGTAGTTTTGTATATAGCAGGGGTATAATCGTTAAATTTATATCGAGTGGTGGCTATATAAGCAGTTCCTTTATCATGTGGAGACACCTCAATTGAATTAATTAAGGTTTCAGGCAGGTTTTTAGGGGTTACATTCTCCCAAGTTGTTCCTCCATTTTTAGTTAATTGCAGAACCCCATCATCTGTTGCAGCCCAGAGAACTCCCTGTTCGTGAGGTGACTCAATTACATAAGATAAAGTACCGTAATTTTCTGCTCCAACAGCTTCATTTGTGTAAGGGCCCCCTCCTTTACCTTGTTTCTCTTTTTCGTTATTTGATAAATCAGTGGATACTTCAGACCAATTTTTACCGTTATCTGAGGTTTTTAGCAACAATTGTGCTCCATGATAAAAAGTATTTTTTTCATGTTGAGACCAAATAATTGGGGCATTCCAGTTGTATCGGTATTTCATATCCTTTGAGTCTCTTCCTAAATATTGGATAGGAGCCGCCATAATCTGAGTACTAGCTTTGGCTTTTGTATCCAAAATTTCGATGGTTCCTAGATAACTTCCTCCCAAAACATATCTTGGATTATCTGGGTTAAAAGCTAAAAAGGCACTTTCACCTCCTGCAGATGCAGACCAATTTTGTTCATTTATACCACCACTTCCTAATGCTAGACTACTTATTTTTACTGAAGAATTATCCTGTTGTCCACCATAAATATTGTATGGAAATAGATTATCTGTATTTATTCTGTAAAATTGAGCAGTGGCCATTCGATTCTGAGGAGACCATGACTTTCCGTAATTATAAGATACAGCAGCGCCACCATCATTGGCAATAATCATATTTTTATTATTGGTTGGATTAATCCAAAGATCATGATAATCTCCATGAGTACCTGTAATTCTAGACCAATTTTTACCACCATCAATTGAGCGTTGCGCACTTGCATTGAGTACATATACCTTTTCCTCGTCTGTAGGATCTATAAACAACTCAATATAGTACCATGCTCTTTGAATTAAACTATGATCAGATGAAATTTTAAACCAATTCTTTCCTGCATTATTAGACACAAACAACCCACCCAATTCTTTATTGGAATCACTTTCAACTAAAGCATACACTTTTTCAGAATTTGAACGGCTAACTGCTATGGCCATTTTACCCTTCTCTTTTGGTAAACCATTGTGTATTTGATTCCATGTAACTCCTCCGTCAGTAGTTTTGTAAAGACCACTCCCTGGACCTCCGCTAATAACTTTCCAAGGTAATCTTTGATGTTCCCACATGGCTGCATACATCACCAATGGATTGTTGTAATCCATTGATAATTCTGAACATCCAGTCAAATTATTTACATAAAGTATTTTATTCCAAGTTATACCGCCATCAACTGATTTAAATATTCCTCGTTCTTTATTTGGACCATATAATGCACCTTGTGCAGCCACAAAAACAATATTTGGATTTTTAGGATGAATTACCACTCTAGAGATATGTTGGGTATTTTTTAAACCTATGTTTTTCCATGTTTTTCCTGCGTCAGTAGATTTATACACACCATCTCCGTAGGATGTCATCACCGCTCTTGGTGCATGTTCTCCCATTCCTACATAAATGATATTTGGATCACTTTCTGATACTGCAACCGCACCAATTGAACTTGTCTTAAAATAACCATCAGAAATATTTTTCCAAAGTTGACCACCATCTTCAGTTTTCCATAATCCTCCACCTGTATTCCCCATGTAATATGTCATTGGGTCACTCACTACACCTGATGCTGCAACAGACCTCCCACCTCTAAAAGGGCCAATATTTCGATACTTGACCGAAGAGAATACAGAATCAATAGATTGAGCAAAAGTTGTTGAGATTATAAGAAGAAATAGAAAAGAAAAACTTGTTTTTTTCATATAAATTGAGATTAAAAAATTAATGTTCTAGTCTATCAAATTTAATAAAAATAATAATTCCCCATCTAAAATTAAATTGAAAATAATTTAATCTAAAAAAAAGCACAAGAATAAGTTCTTGTGCTTTTAGAAAAATTAATCTCAGGGGATAAATTTTAGTAGTTTATAGTATATTTTTTATGATATCATGCTTGCTATAGCGAGTGTGTTATTCCATAGAAAGTAATTAGCGGGACTATTAGATTATTACTCTTAATTTAAAAGCAAAATAACTGATTATTACTTTTTAATTACATTTAATTTAGTTCAAAAAGTATTGATAAAAGGTCAATTTGATTGGTATTGTTTTGGAGTTTGACCAAATTTCATTTTAAATGCCTGAATAAAATTTGAAAGTGTTTCATACCCTACTTCTAGAAAAATATCCGAGGGACGGACAGCTTTGTTTTTAAGAAGAAAAGCAGCATGTTTTAGCCTTTTTTCTTGAAACCATTTACTAGGAGAACTTTTGAAATATTTTTTAAATTCTCGCTTAAACTTAGACTCACTCATATTACATAAAAAAGAAAGTTCTTTAATAGTTAATTTATTTAAATGATTAGTTTCAATAGTTTGAATAAATTTTTGGTTATGATTTATATTACTATTAATGATTGAATATAAAAAATCTACACCTCTTATTTCTATCAAGTATAGCATTATTTCCTCAAATTTAGCGTCTAAAATACGAGATTGAAATTCTTTTGGAAGTTCAGAAAGGTCTAAAAGACTTTCTGCAAATTTTTTAATAAATGAATCATAGCTGAATGAATAGGTGGAGTAGTAAGTTTTTGATTCGGGTGGATTTAATTCATATTTTCTTATAAATTTTAATACATCGTCATTTGAGAAAAATAATAAAATACTTCTGTAATATTCTTTTACATCGGAAAGCTTTTCTGTCATTAGACAATTTCCAGACTTCATTAACAGAAATTGATCGTTATTTATAGTGAAAGTTGAATCATCAAAGAAAACTTTTTTTGTTCCTTCTTGCAGAAAGCTAAAAGTATTTTTATTAAGTAAAACTTGTTGTTTAGATATTTCTTCCGTCGTCTTATAATTGTATATTTTAAGGGATAGCTTAGAAGTTATAGCTAATTCATCGGGGAGGGTAATTGTATTCATTTTTAATTGATGTTTTTTAGACTATCAATCAGATAAGGCCTCAGTTTACTTAATTACTATAATTAATGAGTAGATAGGATAATTTATTAGGTAATTGAGGGATTAAATATTTGATAGAATGAGGGGTTAATATTTACTGGTAACTAAATTAGTAAAAATAAATCATAAAAAAACACCCTGTTGGGTGCTTTTTTAATATGTGTAAAAAACTAGAAATCTAGCTTTCTTTTTTTACTCTAATTTTTACCATTTTCATGGTTTCTCCTTTAGAAGCATCAATTTTAAAGTGTGGTTTTCCGTGAACACCTTCACCTTTTAAAGTTTCAATTTTATTTTCAACCTCTTCTAAAGTTCCTTCAATGATTTCATTTTTAGTAGATTCAACACCATCAACTACATAGGTCGTAGTAATAGTAGCTGTAGCCATTTCGTTAGCATCTGCGTCCACAGTTACCTCTAAATGAAGTTCTTTATTTACTTCCTTATTTGCATGTTTTTCAACAGCATGTCCACCTAAGATAGGAGCTATCACCAACCCAATCAAACAAGTTAATTTAATTAGAATATTCATAGACGGCCCAGAAGTATCTTTAAAAGGATCTCCAACTGTATCTCCAGTTACCGCAGCTTTGTGAGCTTCAGAGCCTTTATAAGTCATTTCTCCATTTATCATTACTCCTGCTTCAAAAGATTTCTTAGCGTTATCCCAAGCACCTCCAGCATTGTTTTGAAAGATTGCCCATAAAACACCAGATACAGTAACACCAGCCATATAACCACCCAACATTTCTGCGATTGCTAAATTGTCCATGCCAAATAACATTGGAACAAAAGCGATTACTAAAGGAAAACCGATTGTTAATAAACCAGGTAACATCATTTCTCTTAAAGAAGCTTCCGTAGAAATTGCCACACATTTGTCATATTCTGGTTTTCCAGTACCTTCCATAATTCCAGGAATATCTCTAAACTGACGTCTCACTTCATTAACCATTTCCATGGCAGCTTTACCTACAGCATTCATTGCCAAAGCAGAGAATACTACGGGTACCATTCCACCCACAAACAACATCGCTAAAACAGGTGCTTTAAAAATATTAATTCCATCAATTCCTGTAAAGGTTACATAGGCAGCAAATAAAGCCAGGGATGTTAAGGCAGCAGAGGCAATGGCAAACCCTTTTCCAGTTGCAGCTGTTGTATTACCTACAGAGTCTAAAATATCTGTACGTTCTCTTACAATAGGGTCTTGTTCACTCATCTCTGCAATACCACCTGCGTTATCAGAAATAGGTCCGAATGCATCAATAGCTAATTGCATCGCTGTTGTTGCCATCATAGCAGAAGCAGCTAAAGCTACTCCGTAGAATCCTGCAAAAGCATACGATGCCCAAATTGCAGCAGCGAATAATAATACTGAAGGGAAAGTAGAAATCATACCGGTTGCTAAACCAGCGATAATGTTTGTTCCAGCACCTGTACTAGATTGTTGAACGATTTTTAAGATTGGAGATTTTCCAAGTCCGGTATAATATTCAGTTACAGAAGAAATTACTGCACCAACCACTAAACCAACTAAAGTGGCAAAGAATACACTCATGCTAGATACCTCTTTTAGTCCTTCACCAAAGAATTCCATATTCATAGTTTCAGGAAGCATAAACATACACAACACATAACATGAAAAAGCAACTAGTACAATTGAAGTCCAGTTTCCTATGTTTAAAGCGCCCATTACTTGAGCTTCTTTTGCTGTATTATCTTTGATTTTTACCAACATGGTTCCTATAATAGAAATGATGATACCTGCACCAGCAATTGCCATTGGTAATAAGATAGGTCCAATTCCTCCAAAATCATCAGAGATACTTCCGCCCATATCTTTAATTACATAGTTTCCTAGAACCATTGCAGCTAAAACCGTTGCAACATAAGAACCAAATAAATCGGCACCCATTCCGGCAACATCTCCTACATTATCTCCAACGTTATCAGCAATAGTTGCTGGATTTCTTGGATCATCTTCAGGAATTCCTGCTTCAACTTTACCCACTAAATCAGCTCCAACATCGGCAGCTTTTGTATAGATACCACCACCAACTCTTGCAAACAATGCAATAGATTCAGCTCCTAAAGAGAATCCTGCAAGTGTTTCTAAAACAATGGTCATGTCCATTGTATTTGTCCATTCGCTTCCCATAAAGAACCAAAAGAAAAATATAAAGAATGATGTTAATCCTAACACAGCCAAACCTGCAACACCTAATCCCATAACAGTTCCTCCACCAAATGAAATTTTAAGTGCATTTGGTAAGCTAGTACGTGCTGCTTGAGTTGTTCTTACATTTGTTTTTGTAGCTATTTTCATTCCAATATTTCCAGCATAAGCAGAAAATATAGCTCCAAAAATAAAGGCAACAACTATTAGCCAATGTGTAGTTGGCACAACAAAAGATACCACTGTTAGTAAGACACTAACTATTAATACAAAGATTGCAAGAAGTTTATATTCTGCATTTAAAAATGCTAGTGCTCCTTCATAAATATGATCTGAAATTTCTTTCATCTTTCCGTCACCAGCATCTTGTTTCATTACCCATTTTTGCTTGACTATCATGTAGACTAGTCCTAAAAGCGCCAAAGCTATTGGCATGTAAATCATCATTGATTCCATATTATTTTTTATTTTAATAAATTGCTCGGCAAAAGTAGTAAAATAGAGCCAAATAGAAAAGCCCTTTGTTCTAGAATATTAAAGGGCTTGAATATAATTTAGAATCGAGTTTTTTTTTGTAAAAAACACTATTTCTTGAGGTTTTTATTTTTTAACTAATTTTTTTGTTGTGAAGATTCCCTTGTTGGAATATATTCTCACCAAATACAGTCCGCTAGATAAGTCTTCTATATTGTATTGAATTGAATTCGTATCGAATTCTTTTAGTTTTTTTCCTAAGAGTGAATATATTTCAACTTTATTCAATTCAATTTGCGAAGAATTATAAATAGAAAACTTGGTTGAACTAGGATTAGGGAATAACTTTAATTTATGAGCAAGGTTAATGTCAATTGTGCTCAATGAGCTACAATTACTTCCAACTTCATAAGAAAAATATTTAGTTACAGCTAAACCTCCAGCAAATGCAAATTTACAGGCATAACTAATCATTTGTCCTTGAGTAAAACCACTTATCGTTTTAGTAAATACCAAACCTGATGAATTTGTCATAGGAGTTTCTGTAAATGGAGTTTGTTGCCATAAGTATGCGACAACACCATTTTTATCTGTATCTAATAATTCAAAAGTAAAAATTACATCTGTTCCAGAGGTTTCAAAACTATAGTTATAGCCGGTACTGAACTCTCCTTGAGAAGCTTCAGCGTCTGTACCAGAGCATTGGGTGTTTTCGTCTACTGATGTAGTTATTTGAATAACAATGGGATTGTTTTCTGCTTCATTTCCATATAAATCAGACGCTTCTACACTAAATTGATATGTAGTTTCTGGATCTAAATTGTTGATGATTAAAGATTTTTCAGTGCCTGAACTACCTGTTACTGTTGTAGTCTCAGAGCCATAACTTACCTCATATGATATGGTTCCTGAATCATCATTCCCATTTAAAAGTAATTCAATCGTTCTAGAAGTTACGGCTCCCTGAGTTACAGAAAAATTGGTTGGAGCTTCAGTATCATCTTCTTCAGAACAATCATTTCCAACCACATAACTGATGTATTTTGTTACCGCTAGTCCGCCAGCAAAAGCAAATTTACACGCATAGCTTATTGATTCGCCCTGAGTAAGACCAGAAATAGTTTTGGAAAATGTTAATCCAGATACTTCATCCATTTGAGTTTCTTGAAAAGGAGATTCTCTCCACAGATAAGCGACTACTCCTGTTTTATCAGTATCTAATAAAGTGAATGAAATAGTTACGTTAGAACCAATAGTTTCAAAGAGTACCTCATAACCGTTAGAGAATGACCCTTGTTGAGCTTCATTGGATATTTCAGAACAAGAAAGTACTTCTTCAACAGAGATATTTATTACCTGAGATGTTCCTTGATCAGAAGCATCATCAGTGGCAACAGCAGTAATTTGATGTTCACCTATTGCTACATTAGCCCATAGGAAATTAAAAGGTTCTGAGGTGTCTTCTCCTATTTTCTCTGAACCATCATAAAACTCTACCAAGGTTACAGTTCCGTCTAAATCAGTTACTGTTGTAGTGATATTGATATTCGTTTCCTCCTCAAAAGAGGCTCCTTGATTGGGGGATGTAATGGATATTGATGGAGCTGAATTTCCTGTTTCTGAAATAATAACCAATACATCATCAGATGCATTGTAGGTTCCATCACTTACCGTTAACTTTATTTTGTATACACCTTCAGTTAAATTGCTTATTTCAGGCAAGGCTATTGAGCTATCTGAAAAATTAATAGTAGAAGGTCCGTACACTTGTTCCCAATTATAAGTTATGGATTCTCCTTCAGGATCATTACTTAGTGATCCATCTAGTGAAGTTGAGGTTTCAGGTAAAATAACAGTCACATTTTCACCTGCATCAGCAATAGGTGGTGAATAGGGGAGAGCACCAGCATAAGAAAGTGTCATTTCACCAATATTAAATTCTCCCTCATCTATAAATAATCTTAGAACTTGTTCCCCTTGTCTCAATTCTATATTAGTTATATTTTTTGTTGACCATGTATTCCAATCATTAGTCGTTTGCATATTAATTGCAGGACTTATTGTATTCCCATCAACTTCAAAATGAAATGGCCCTCCTCCATTAGAATTTCCTGAGGCATATCGGAAACTCAAATTATACATACCTGCTGTTTCTACATTGATTGAATATTCTAACCATTCACCTGCACTATTCCATCCTACAGTAACGCCCTCGTTGTTTACTGATGCAGCATCAACATATTCATTGGTTCTAAAATCTCCTTCATTAATTTGAGACATGTCTAAATATGAAATATTTTGACCAACTCCTCCTTCAAATTTATCATAAAATCCGGCTTCAATTGTACCTGGTATTTCAAATGATGTTCCAAGGTAGGGGACTTGTTCTCCTACTTGAATAGTCACAATATTAGAGACATTGAAATCATTATTAATATATACTTTAGCATACATTCCATGGATACCCAATGCTAAATCTGTTGCTTCAATTTCATAAGGAGCAGTCGAGTCTTGTCCTATGAGTGTTATTCCATCAAAAAATTCCACATTAGTTATTTCGCTTCCAGTAACCTCAAGTGAGAGTTTTACACTTCCACCGGGAAATGCTTGGTTAAAATTAGTAGATAAAATTCCAGTTGCATCAATATCTCTGCTTGTTGCCATTTGATTAGCTGGTACATCTAGCATAAAGTTATCTGAAAAAATTACAGTAATCGGGTTATCAGAGTAATTGTGAGCTACATATGTGTATTCACCATTATTAGAAAAAGCTGCAGATATAGGATGATTTGCAGTGATTGATGCATCTATAGTTCCCAGAGCATTCATGGAATGCAACCAATGATATGTTTGGGCATCTGAAACACCAAATTTTAGAACTCTGTTTGGATTTGAATCATATAAATCTATAGCAGCTTGTGCATCAGTTAACGAAAGGTATTTCCAATAGGTATCATGCCATAAATTAGGATTTTCTTCATTATTTAAAATGCCTGTATTACTTGTCATTTCATTCCACAATGAAGCTGCGTAGTCTTGATCATGACCCAAGTATAAAGAGCCACCATGAATGGGGTATAATTCTATTCCATAAGATGCAGCGATATCCGTGGTCCAGAAAGTTCCATTGTCAAAAGAATTTCCCCAAACTCTGGATACTAGACTATATTCCTGGGTAAAAGGTGCTGAAGAAGTAGCAAAATTTTGCTGATATATATCAAACCAATACTCTTCCACAGCTGTTTGTTCAGTAGTATAAATATAAATCCCTAAGTCTCTAATTTCATTATTTTCTGTGATACTTCCCCAATGAATTAATGAGGATGCAAACTGCATACTTTCTGAAGTTGATTCTTGATCATTTCCACCAGGAAAGCTTGCAAACCCATTAGCCCAACTGTGCCCAGCATACGGGCTAAAGTTTCTTAAAAAAGGAAAATCTTGATCATCTCTGTCATAAGAGGCAGCATCTCTAATTAATAGATTAATCATACCACCCCATTCGTTTGCCCAACCTGGCTCAAATTGTTCCATAAATGCTGCAGCATGTATAAAGTATCCCCAATGGAAATGATGATCATTAATGTTATTATCTTGGCCGTGTCCAGCAGGATACCCTATCATTGTAGACCAATCATTATTGTAATAAAAAATAAATGCAACTTCTCCAGATTCTGCTTTTAACCAATCTTCAAGTCGTTCTTTTATAGTTGCAATCATGTTATCTCTAGCTTCATAATCTCCGGTTTGATCAGCAATTCTGGCTGTTTGAATCATTCTATTCATCATTTGACCTTCATTGTATGAGTCTGTCCATGATGCTAGGGCATCATTTTCGATTTGTGAAATTTTTTCATCCATTTCAGAGGGACTAAATCCCTCACTGTAATTTGCCAAATAGGGAAGTGTGGGCAAAATTCCTTTAAAAGTATTTTCCACCGTAAAACTATTACCGTTAAGTGTTTTTAAATCTCCTCTTACAGAGTTGTAAGTATATTCATTAGGTGTGTTAGAGTTAGCCGCTAAATTATTCCATTGATGTGGAAGTAATCCCAATAGCATGTTTGTATTAGAACCTTCTTTTACTTCTGTAGTTACTGAGAAAGTTGATGTAATCTTTGCATTAGTTTCATTATAATCCCAAGTAGTTATTGTATTTGTGGGAAAAACATAGGCATATTGTTTATACTGATCAACCAATGAATTTATACCTGAGGTTGTTTCTGGTAACATCGCCATAGACCAATAGTTTTTTCCATTCAATGATGAACTAAAAATATTTCCATTTTGTGTCCAAGTACTTCCGGAAGGAGCATAAAAGACAAAATCTTTTGTATTAGAGGCGTTTTCAATGATAAGAACCTCGTTAGATATTGATGTAGTTCCAGAATTGACTTTTATTTCTACAACATCTGTAGAACCTTTTGTAAAGTATAAAAAAGGCATTCCAATACCAGAAGTTGAACTTAAATTATGAGTTCCATCGTTCCAGTTCATTGTTACTGTCCAGTCTGAATGATCTGATACGGTTGTTTTATTTGAGTTTAATCCCGAAAGACCAACTTCAATTGGAGATGAATCACCAATGACACCCCAAGGAATATGAGTAACAATTAGACCTTCGTTTTTTGTCTTCAAAGTCATGGGATAATTGAATAAATTATCGGCATGATTTTCTTTAATTAACTTAGACCACCAATCATTTGTCGGTACAGGGTTATTAAGAGCATTACCACTTAATTGAGGAGCTCCACTAGGATATTCATTTCGGCCAGCACTATCTGAGCCCGGAAAAGAATTGGTATAGCTTCCACTTCCAACAGTTGTAATTTGAGAATTACTTTCAAGTGAGAAAAAACAAGATATTAAAAATATTATTTTAATAAGAAGTCCTGGATTTAAATTCATTGTATTTTGTTTAATACAAAATTAAATGAATTATTTTTTTTTACTTAAAATTCATCCAATACAAAAACCATACAGAAGTTTAATAAAATGCTGTGTTTATTTTTCATTTTGTTTGTAGCTATGGGAAAATTTGAATTTGCAAACAACTATTTTTAATAAAACTAATACAAATAACTATACAGAAAAATAAAAATTAAAAACAATAGTCGTAAAATATATCTAACCGTATCTAGTTTATTTAAAAAAAACATCGACACAATTGCCGATGAAATTTTTAGTGGATCTCAAATATTTTTATTTATTTAAAACTTCTTTTACAGCTTTTATCACATCCTTGCTATTTGGTATCCAAGCCTCTAGTAAAACTGGAGAATATGGTGCAGGTGTGTCAGCTGTTGTTATTCTTTTTATAGGAGCATCTAAATAATCAAATGCTTCATCTTGTATTCTATAGGTTATTTCTGTAGAAACGCTACCAAAAGGCCAGGCTTCTTCTAAAATTACCAAACGATTGGTTTTTTTAACAGATTCTATAATAGTATCATGATCTAATGGACGAACAGTTCTTAAATCTATAATTTCAACAGAAATCCCTTCTTTAATTAATTCATCCGCAGCCTTATATGCCTCTTTTATTATTTTTCCAAATGAAACAATAGTAATGTCTGCTCCAACTCTTTTGACATCAGCAACCCCTATAGGTATGATGTATTCTCCTTCTGGAATTTCCATTTTATCACCATACATTTGTTCAGATTCCATAAAAATAACTGGATCATCGTCACGTATTGCAGCTTTTAATAATCCTTTTGCATCATATGGGTTAGAAGGAACAATTACTTTTAATCCTGGTGTATTGGCAAACCAATTTTCAAATGCTTGAGAGTGAGTTGCACCAAGTTGACCAGCAGAGCCTGTTGGTCCTCTAAAAACAATAGGACAATTAAATTGACCCGCAGACATTTGTCTGATTTTTGCTGCATTATTAATAATTTGGTCAATACCTACAAGCGCAAAATTAAAGGTCATATATTCAACAATAGGTCTATTTCCATTCATAGCTGAACCAACAGCTATTCCTCCAAAACCCAGTTCCGCAATAGGAGCGTCTATTACTCTTTTTTCACCAAATTCATCTAACATCCCTTTACTTGCCTTATATGCTCCATTATATTCTGCAACCTCTTCACCTATAAGGTAAATAGATTCATCTGTGCGCATTTCTTCACTCATTGCTTCACAAATAGCTTCCCTAAACTGAACTGTTTTCATGTTTTGATTTTCTCTTGGTTATTAACTGAGTACAAAAATAAGTAAAATATGAGTAAAAAAATCTAATTTTTTTTTTAAAAATCGATAACGTTTTCTTTAATCTTTTCTGAGAATTGAAACAAAAATTTTGCAGTAAAACTTATCATTAATTTAAGAAATGTTTTTTCTGATATTTAAAAATTACAATTTTATGCTTAATCTAATCCAGCATGTTGGCAAACTAAACCAAGTAATTCATTTATTCTTTTGTAGCGATGTTGAGATTTGATTATTTTTTCAAAAAAATACTATGCACGCATAGTATTTTAATTATTTGTAGTATCTTCGTATTATCAAAATCAAAATAAAATTTAAATGAAAATATTAGTATGTATTAGCCATGTTCCTGATACCACTTCAAAAATTAATTTTACCGATAACGACACTAATTTTGACACCAATGGTGTGCAATTTGTAATCAATCCGTATGATGAATTTGTATTGACAAGAGCTATGTGGTTTAAAGAGAAACAAGGAGCTGCGGTAACAGTTGTAAATGTTGGGTCTGCTTCAACAGAATCTACATTAAGAAAGGCATTAGCCATAGGAGCAGATAATGCCATTAGAATTAATGCTGAACCAAAAGATGGAATGTCTGTGGCAAAAGAAATTGCTGCTGTAGCAAAAGAGGGAGGGTATGATTTAATTTTAGCAGGTAAAGAATCTAGTGATTATAATGGACAGATGGTTCCGGGTATGATAGCGGCTCTATTAGGGTATAATTTTGTAAACGGATGTGTTCAAATGGATGTAGATGGAACTCGTGTATCAGCCACTAGAGAAATCGACGGTGGAAGTGAATCATTGCAAACAAGTTTACCGCTAGTTGTTGGAGGTCAAAAAGGAATAGTTGAAGAGTCTGATTTACGCATTCCAAATATGAGAGGTATAATGATGGCTCGAAAAAAACCATTAACTGTTTTAGAGTCTTCACATCCTAACAATGCGACAAATTCAGTGTCCTTTGAAAAACCAGCACCTAAAGGAGCTGTTAAACTTGTAGCTGCTGAAAATATTGATGAATTAATCAATTTATTACACAACGAAGCAAAAGTAATTTAATCATAAGAAAAAAAGAAATATGTCAGTTTTAGTATACGCAAGTTCTTCAGACGGAAAATTCAAGAAATCATCATTTGAGGTTGTTTCTTATGGAAAAAAAGTTGCCGAAGAATTAGGAATCAAACTCATAGCATTAACCATTAATGCAAATGATGTTACAGAATTACAAAATTATGGTGCAGATACAATTGTATCTGTAAATAATACAGCATTAAATGAATTTAATGCAAAAGAATATGCTTCTGTTATTCAACAAGTTGCTGAGTCTAAAGCATCAAAAGTTGTTGTTATAGACTCTAGTATTGATGGATTATATGTTGGGCCATTAGTTTCAGTAGCATTAAATGCAGGGTATGCATCTAACGTAGTAGATGCTCCAAGTTCAACAAGTCCTTTTGTAGTAAAAAGGAAAGCTTTTTCAAATAAAGGATTTAATAATACAGAAATTACAACAGAAAATAAAGTAATCGGTTTAGCTAAGAATTCATATGGAATTCATGAAAACCTGGTTGCCGCATCAGTTGAAAATTTTGAAGCTTCTGTTTCTGAGCCAGGAGTAAAATCTACAAGTATAGATAAGGCAATAGGAAAAGTAACCATAGCAGATGCAGATGTAGTAGTTTCTGCTGGTAGAGGTTTGAAAGGACCAGAAAATTGGGGAATGGTTGAGGAGTTAGCAGATGTTTTAGGTGCTGCAACAGCATGTTCTAAACCTGTCTCTGATTTAGGATGGAGGCCACACGGAGAGCATGTTGGACAGACTGGAAAGCCAGTTGCTACTAACTTATATATTGCTATAGGTATATCAGGAGCAATTCAGCATTTAGCAGGAATTAATGCCTCAAAAGTAAAAGTTGTTATCAATACAGACCCAGAAGCTCCATTTTTTAAAGCTGCTGATTACGGAGTAGTTGGAGATGCTTTTGATGTGGTTCCACAATTAATTTCTAAACTCAAAGATTTTAAAGCACAAAACTCATAATTTTTAGTAAATTGTGCCCAAGTAGGGGCTGTCTAATTTTTGGTAGTTTCCAAAAATTAGACAGCTTTTTTATTTATATAAATTCATGAGTTTAATAAAATTAACGATTAAGGGTATATCTTACAGTCAGACGCAAAGCGGAGCTTATGCTTTAGTGTTGAGTGAAATGGAAGGTAAACGAACCCTCCCAATTATAATAGGAGCTTTTGAAGCTCAATCCATAGCCATAGCATTAGAAAAGGAAATTAGACCTCCAAGACCTCTTACACATGACTTGTTTAAAACTTTTTCCGAAAGATTTCATATAACAGTAAAACAAATCATAATTCACAAATTAGTTGACGGAATCTTCTTCTCTAGTTTAGTTTGCGAAAGAGACGGTGTGGAAGAAATTATAGACACTAGAACCTCAGATGCCATTGCCATTGCTATTCGTTTTTTAGCGCCAATTTATACTTACGAAAATATACTTGATAAAGCAGGTATTTATTTGAAAGTGGAAGAAGAGATATCGATAAAGGAAATCCTAGAACCTGAAGCTATTCATGTAAATTTAGAAGAAACAGATTCCACTGAACATCTATCTGATTTTTCAGTTTTCACCATAAAAGAACTCCAACAACAGTTAGATGCCGCTGTTTCAAATGAAGATTATGAGACAGCAGCAAAAGTTAGAGATGAAATTAGTAAACGATCATAAATTATGAAACAATATATTTCTTGTATTCTATTTTTCTTATCAGTAATAACAGTTGCTCAAACAATAGAAAAAGATTGGAAATTTGAATCAATAAAAAATAATAATGGGATTTCCATTCTAGAGATTAACACCAACGACTCTTTTAAATTAGAAGATGGAAAATTCTTTTATTCATTAGCCTCAAAAGATAGTTTAAAAGCCAAAGGAACCTTCAAGCTTCAGAGTAATCTTTTAACTTTTAATTATTCTTCACCAAATGATACTATTCGAAATTACAATATTATTGATCTAACAAATTCTACTTTAATCTTATCTGAAAATGAGACTATATATTCTTTCAGTGCAATTAAAAAAACTAAAGAAATAGCTGTAATTGAAGCTGAAAATAAAATACGTCCAAGCAATGGGTTTTCAATGCATAGTTTATGGAGAGGTGTGCTTGGGATGTTTGTTTTATTAATTATCTCATTCTTATTTAGTGCTAACAGAAGAGCTGTAGATTGGAGAAAGGTAGGAATTGGTTTATCTATTCAATTAATTATAGCTATTGGTGTTTTAAAAGTAAATTTTATTCAATCTATATTTAATTTTATTGGAAGTATTTTTATAGAAATATTAGAATATACCAAAGCAGGTAGTCAATTCTTATTTGCAGGAATGATTAGTGATATGGATAAATTTGGTTATATTTTTGCTTTTCAAGTATTGCCCACCATTATCTTTTTTTCTGCTTTAACATCTTTGTTGTTTTATCTAGGAGTTATTCAGTGGCTAGTTAAAATTTTAGCAAAAGTGTTATCAAAATTTTTAGGGATATCAGGAATGGAGAGCTTATCTGTTGCTGGTAATATTTTTTTAGGTCAAACTGAAGCCCCTTTGTTGATTAAAGCCTATTTAGAAAAAATGAATAAGTCTGAAATGTTGTTGGTGATGGTCGGAGGAATGGCTACTGTTGCTGGTGCTGTTTTAGCAGCTTATATTGGATTTCTAGGAGGTGGTGATAAAGCTTTAGAACTAGTTTTTGCTAAGCATTTATTAGCGGCTTCTGTAATGGCTGCACCTGGTGCCATAGTAATTTCTAAAATTTTATATCCACAAACTCAAAAGGTAAATACAGATGTCACAGTTTCTCAAGATAAAATTGGATCAAATATTTTAGATGCGATTGCAAACGGTACTACAGAGGGTCTAAAATTAGCAGTTAATGTGGGGGCAATGTTATTGGTTTTTGTTGCAGTAATAGCTATGCTTAATGGAGTTTTAGGATTTTTTGGAGGTTTCGATGGTATAGAATATCTTGGATGGGAAATTACTTCCTTGAATGAAATTATTGCAAATAACACTTTATACGAAGGCCTCTCAATTGAATTTATTCTGGGTTATGCCTTTGCACCTTTAATGTGGTTAGTTGGTGTTGCTAGTGAAGACATGACACTTATGGGGCAACTTTTGGGAATTAAATTAGCTGCTAGTGAATTCATTGGATATATTCAATTAGCAGAACTTAAAAATGTAGCTAATACCATACATCTTACTCATAATAAATCAGTTATAATGGCCACTTATATGCTATGTGGTTTTGCAAACTTTGCATCAATTGGAATTCAAATTGGAGGCATAGGTTCCTTAGCTCCAGGGCAAAGAAAAGTGTTATCTGAGTTTGGTATGAAAGCCCTAATAGGTGGAACTATTGCTTCTTTAATGTCTGCAACCATTGCTGGAATGATTATAGGATAATCTATAAACAAATCGTTGATAACTTTATCACATTAAATGATCCTTTAATTCAAAAAAATTGATGCTTTATTTATTTTTGATGAAGCAAGAGATAAAATAATTATGAAGCAATATCATGACTTAGTAAAACACGTTTTAGAAAACGGAAACGAGAAATCAGATAGGACAGGCACAGGTACAAAGAGTGTCTTTGGATACCAGATGCGATTTGATTTATGTGAAGGTTTTCCTATGGTTACTACAAAAAAACTACATTTAAAATCTATAGTATATGAATTATTGTGGTTTATAAGAGGTGATACAAATGTCAAATATCTTCAAGATAATGGTGTTAGAATTTGGAACGAGTGGGCAGATGAAAATGGAGATTTAGGACCAGTCTATGGTCATCAATGGCGTAATTGGAACAGTGATGATATAGATCAGTTAAAAGAAGTTATCAAAACTTTAAAAAATAATCCAGATAGCAGACGGATGTTAATCTCTGCTTGGAACCCGAGTGTATTGCCAGATAATTCAGCTTCTTTTTCAGAAAATGTAGCCAATGGAAAAGCAGCCCTGCCTCCATGTCATGCATTTTTTCAATTTTATGTATCTAACGGAAAACTATCTTGTCAGCTTTACCAAAGAAGTGCAGATATCTTTTTAGGGGTTCCTTTTAATATAGCATCTTATGCATTATTTACAATGATGATGGCTCAAGTTTGCGGTTATGAAGCAGGAGAGTTTATTCATACATTTGGAGATGCTCATATTTACAGTAACCATTATGAGCAATTAGAATTACAGTTAAGTAGAGACTTGAGACCTTTGCCAACAATGAAATTGAATCCTGAAATCAAAAGTATTTTTGATTTTAATTTTGATGATTTTGAGCTTTTAAATTATAATCCGCATCCACACATTAAAGGTGCAGTAGCTATATAAATTTTTTATGATAACAATAATTGCTGCCATTGGATTAAATAATGAGCTAGGTAAAGACAATGATTTAATTTGGCATTTACCTGCAGATTTAAGGCGTTTTAAAAAGGTAACATCTGGGCATACAATCATTATGGGTAGAAATACTTTTGAGTCAATTGGAAAACCCTTACCAAATAGAAGATCTATAATTATTACTAGAAACATCTCATATAAAAAGGAAGGATGTGATGTTGTTCATAGCTTAGAGGACGCTATAGAACTAATAAAAGATCAAAAAAATGCTTTCATCATAGGAGGAGCACAAATTTATAAAGAAGCAATTGAAAAAAAATTAGTAGATCAATTAGACATTACCAAAGTGCATCAAAATTTTGATGCAGATGTTTTTTTTCCAACAATAAATTTGGCTTTATGGAAGGAAATTTCTAAGGAAACTTTTTTACCAGATGATAAAAACCAATATGGGTATAGTTTTCTTAGTTACAAGAGAATTACTTAAAGTTTGGCGATAGCCCTGAGCCACCATCTAATCTTATTTTATACTTCTGTTGTGCAAACTGAAAATAATTGAATAATTTATAATTCACCTCAAGTCCATAACGTATATGAGGACTATAATCTATACTATTTTCATAGATTGAAGAGTTGAATTTTGAGGGATTTAATGCTCTTAAATTCCAGTTGGTTACATAAATGTTATTTTTGTTTTCTAAATAATTTAAAGAATAATAATTCTCAGGTTTTGCTACGGTATTTAAATAAAGAGTAAAGCCAATATCTAAGATGATTATCTCATATTCTAGACTGTCATTAGCAATAACAACTGGTTTTTCTTTTTGTTTCCTGCTATTTTTCAAAGGTGAAGAACTACAGGAAATTATAAGTAGACCTAAAATAATCAATCTAAGAAATTGGAATAGACACTTCATAATCTTTTTTTTGTCTGTTAAATTTCCGAAAAATACTTGATGTAAGAATCTTTTTTTTAAAAATTTTAATTTTTTAGTGGGATAAAGTATCTTTAGTGAAAATTACCATAACCGTATGAGAACAGTCGTATCAATTATACTTTTTTTAAGTATCCAAGTAAGTGTTTCACAAATTCTTTCAGAGAAAGAACGAGCGATACTCAAAGATGAGTTATTAGAGGATAGATTTCAAAACCTTCTTCCTCAATTAATGGACGATGCAAATTTAGATATGTGGCTTCTTATTTCAAGAGAGTATAATGAAGATCCGGTTTTAAAAACAATGCTACCAGCTCGATGGTTAAATGCTCGACGAAGAACGATAATTCTTTTTTATAGAAATAAAAAACAAAATACCATAGAAAGAATTGCTGTAGCTCGTTATGACATTGGGAAAAGTATAAAATCTGCTTGGAATAAAGAACTAGAACCTAATCAATGGAAAGCTTTATCTGATATTATAGCGAAAAGGAATCCAGCTAAAATTGGGATTAATTATTCAAAGCATTTTGCCCTAGCAGATGGACTAGTCAAAACAGATTATGAAGAGTTAGTTGAAAATTTACCAAATACTTTAGTGTCAAAATTAGTTTCGGCAGAAAAATTAGCCATTGCCTGGTTAGAGACAAGAACAGAAAAAGAGATGAAACTATTTAAAAAATTGGTAAAAATCACTCATAATATTATCGATCTTGCTTTTTCAGAAAAAGTTATTATACCAGGAAAAACTACTACAGAAGATGTGGTTTGGTTTATGCGTCAAACAGTTACAGATATGGGGTTAGAAACCTGGTTTCATCCTACAATAGATCTACAAAGAACAAACCAAAAATTGAAATCACATATTTATTCATTTAGTAAAGGAGAAAAAGACAAGATCATACAAAAAGGAGATTTGTTACATTGTGATTTTGGTATTACATATATTGGGTTAAATACTGATTGTCAGCAACATGCATATGTTTTAAAAGATGAAGAAACAGCTGTTCCTGAGTACTTGTCTTCAGCATATAAAAAAGGAAATCGATTACAAGATATTTTAACAACTACCATGCAAGAAGGTAAAACGGGAAATGAAATTCTTTTAAGCTCATTATCAACTGCAAAAAGTGAAGGATTAATTCCTTCTATTTATACACACCCACTCGGTAAATATGGTCATAGTGCAGGAACAACGATTGGAATGTGGGATTCTCAAGGAGGGGTTCCCTTTAAAGGCGATTATTCTTTACATAAAAACACTGTTTATGCTATTGAATTAAATGTAACAGTGAAAATTCCTGAATGGCAAAAAGATATTCGAATTATGTTGGAGGAAGCAGGTTTTTATGGAGATAATTTCTTTGAATATGTCAATGAAAGACAAACTGAAATTAAACCCATTAAAGTCAATTAATGGTAGGAATTTCAAAAGTTGATCGATTAAAAATTCTTGCAGTTTTTAATCGGAGAATTGGATTACTATTCTTATTTGTACTTGCTTTATATTTTGATGGAATGGATTTCGCATCCATCTATCCGAACGCACAAACAATTACAAACAGTTTTATGTTAATCGCTTTTTTCTTATTATACATAAGATCTGTAAAGCGAACAAGACAATTAATGATTTATGCAGTAATAATTGGATTTGCAGGAGAGTACTTATTTTCTATTGTACTAGACATGTATACCTATAGACTTTCTAATCTTCCATTTTACATTCCATTCGGACACGCAGCAGTATATGCAAGAACTTATACTTTTTCAAAAGCATCCATTGTTAGGAAACACCAAAAACAAATTGTAAGATTACTGACCATAATCATTTCATTATTTGCCTTGTTTTACCTTTTTGCTTTCAATGATATTTTTGGTTTTTTGATGACAATTTTTGTATTTATGATATTGATCAATAGACCCAAAGATCAATTGTTTTTTTTAACAATGTATATTGTTGTTGCTGTTTTAGAAATTGGAGGTACCGCCTATGAAGTTTGGTCATGGCCTGATTCAGCCTTTGGGGTTTTGCCACTATTTAAAAGTCATAATCCGCCAAGTGGAATTAGTCTTTTTTATTTCCTGTTAGATGTGGGCTGTTTTGTACTCTACACTCAAATTAACAGAAAGACATGGAAAAGATTCAAGAACATCAGAAGACAACTGAAATCACAAACAACATAATACATAAAATTTGTACATTTAACAACCAAAATCAAAATAGAATACACATGAAATTAAAACAAATCATCTACTTGTTCCTGATTAGTGGAATCTTATTTTCTTGCACTAATAATGAGCAAAAAGAAACCAAATTTAATCACCTAGTAGAACAATTTGCCGACATTAAAGTACTTCGTTACAAAGTACCCGGATTTGAAGAGTTAAGTCTTAAAGAAAAATCATTGGTTTATTATTTAACTCAAGCTGGTTTAGCAGGTAGAGATATTATGTGGGATCAGAATTATAAACATAATTTAAAAATAAGAGTAGCTCTTGAAAATATCAATGCAAACTATACGGGAAACAAAGCGTCTGAAGATTACAAAGCTTTTAAAGTTTATTTAAAAAGAGTTTGGTTTTCTAATGGAATTCATCACCATTACTCAAATGATAAAATTAAACCGGATTTTACACGTGAGTATTTTGAAACAGATTTATTAAAAAAATCAAATACAGAGCTAGCTGAGGAGGTTATAGCTGTTTTATTCAATGATGTAGATTCTAAAAAGGTAAATAAGAAAGAGGGTGTTGATAACATCTTATCTTCAGCTATCAATTTCTATGGTTCAGATATTACAGATAAAGATGTAACAGATTTTTATAAAACTGCATATAGAGGTCCAGAAGGAATGCCAATAGAAGCGGGATTGAATTCAAAATTAGTTCGAGAAAACGGAGTGTTGGTTGAAAAAGTGTGGAAGTCTGGAGCAATGTATGGTAATGCTATAGATCAAATTATAGGGTGGTTAGAAAAAGCACAAACAGTTGCAGAAAATGATAATCAAGCAAAAGCCATAGGTTTGTTAATTGAATATTATAAAACCGGAAGTTTAGACGTTTGGGATCAATATTGTATAGCATGGGTTACTTCTACAGAAGGAAATATAGACTGGATCAACGGATTTATAGAGGTTTATAATGACCCTAAGGGATATAGAGGTTCTTATGAAACAATTGTAGAAATTAAAGATTTTGATATGTCCCGAAAGATGGCTGTTTTATCGGATAATGCCCAATGGTTTGAAGACAATTCTCCTTTAGATCCAGCTCATAAAAAAGAAAAAGTGGTAGGTGTTTCATATAAAACAGTTAATGTAGCTGGTGAAGCTGGTGATGCTTCACCCAGTACACCAATAGGTGTTAATTTGCCGAATAATAATTGGATCAGGCAGCAGCATGGTTCTAAATCTGTTTCTTTGGGTAATATTACTGGAGCATATAATAATGCTGGAGGTTCTGGAAGATTGAATGAATTCGCTTATGATGAAGAAGAAATAAGATTGGAAGAAAAATATGGGCAAATTTCAGATAAACTTCACACAGCATTGCACGAAGTAGTAGGACATGCATCTGGAGTTATCAATGAAGGAATTGGTCAACCAAAAGAAACTCTTCAAAATTATGCATCAACCATGGAGGAAGGGAGAGCAGATTTAGTTGGGTTGTATTATTTAATGGATCCAAAATTACAAGAATTGGGGTTAACTGATAATTGGGAAGAGTTAGGAAAAGCAGCCTATGACGGTTATATAAGAAATGGTTTAATTACACAATTAATTAGAATAGAGTTAGGGAATGATTTAGAGGAAGATCATATGGTTAACAGACAATGGGTTTCTGCTTGGTCTTATGAACAAGGATTGAAAGATAATGTCATAGAAAAGGTTACCAAAGACGGAAAAACTTTTTTTAAAGTAAATGATTACGTAAAACTTCGCACTATTTTTGGACGCTTATTAAAAGAAGCACAGCGAATAAAATCAGAGGGAGATTTTGATGCTGCAAAAATATTGGTAGAGGGATATGGTGTTAAAGTAGATCAAGAAATTCATGCCGAAGTTATTGAACGAAACAAGCAATTTACATCAGCACCCTACAGCGGTTTTGTAAATCCAATTTTAAATTTGGTAAAAGATTCAGAGGGAATTATTACTAATATTACTTTAGTTCAACCAAAAGATTTTGAAGAACAAATGCTATCTTACTCAAAAAATTACAGTTTTTTGAATTCTGAAAATTAAAAAGACTTTTTCTATGAATTCAATAAAAAATCTCCGAGTATAAGCTCGGAGATTTTTTTTTAATGAAATCACTATAATAAATATGCAGTCACAAGTCTAAGACCAACAAAAATGATTATAGCTATTGTGCCATATATTGCTACTTTTATGGCTGTATTTTTATAATATACTTTATGGTTTTTAGCATCTTTCCTATAAGAAATTACCATAAAAATAATAAAAGAAATGATAAAAATAATAGCAAAAATGATTCGGCCTTTTGTAAACATAAATTATGTATTTTTAACAAAATTACGAATTAAATGAAAACTGCAATTGTTTTTGGTGCAACTTCTGGTATTGGTAGAGAAATATCTAAACTTTTACTCAAAGACGGATATAAAGTGGCGATCACTGGAAGAAGATTAGAGAAGTTAGAAGCACTTAAAAAACAATATTCTAATCAGATTTATGTTGTTCAAAATGACATTCAAAAAGTAGATGAGGTAGAAAATGCGTTCAATGAAATTATTAAAGAGTTTACTACAATAGACATTATCATACAATCCTCTGGAGTAGGTCATATTAACCCAGCGTTAGCTTGGGATAAAGAGGAAGAAACCATCTTTACAAATGTAGTAGGAGTTACCAAGTTGTATGATTTATCATTTAATTTATTCAGAAATCAAGGTTTTGGTCATTTGGTAGGAATTACCTCTATAGCTTCCATCAGAGGAAATAGAGGAGCACCAGCTTATTTTTCATCAAAGGCTTATCAAAAAGCATATTTAGAAAGTCTGTACATGAAAACAAAAACCATCAAATCAAATAAAGTCTTTATTACTGATATTCGTCCAGGATTTGTAAATACAGCAATGGCATTAGGAGATGGTATTTTTTGGATGGTTTCTCTTGAAAAAGCAACAAAACAAATTTATACAGCGATTAAGAAAAAGAAAAGAGTTGCTTACATTTCTAAACGTTGGAGATTGATTGCTTTTATTTTAAAAATAGCCCCAGCCAGTCTTCTTAAAAAAATGATTTAAAATAATACTTATATAAAACATGAAAAAATATACAGACGCTGTTCACGAATTTCATTCAGCATTTAAGTTAGGAATTAAACATGAACCAACAGCAGACCTTGGAGCAGCTAAAAATTTACTTCGTTTTAACTTGATGAAAGAAGAAAATGAGGAATATTTAGAAGCTGCAAATGCAAATGATTTAGTAGAGGTTGCAGACGCCTTAGGAGATATGTTATATATTTTAGCTGGAACTATTATTGAGCACGGAATGCAATACAAGATTGCGGAAGTTTTTGATGAAATTCAGCGAAGTAATATGAGTAAATTAGGGGAGGATGGGCATCCAATTTTTCGTGAAGATGGAAAAGTTTTAAAAGGGCCTAATTACTTTAAACCAAATATTGGTGAAATTTTAGAAAAATAAGTGATAAACTAACAGCCAAAGAGAGATATTTCTATGGCTATTATTTAGAGTTTAAAACGTTGCCCTTCTGTTGCGAATTTATATCCTAATAAGGTTAGTTCTTTTCTTTCTTTAGAACTGGTTTGTAAAGCTGGGTTAGTATGATTAAAATGAATAAAAATTACTTTATTTTTTGTTGTTAAAGATTCATTTTTAAATAAGTCAACTGTTTCTTCAATGAATGGATGAGGTACTTCACTCATGGGCCTATTAATTTCTCCTTCTTTAAAAAAGGTAGCATCTAAAAATGCATAATCAACTTTTTTAACTTCCTCCACAATATTTTTTTCCCATAAACTCCATTTATTTATGTCTGGAATAAACAGAGCTGATTTGTTTTTCCCTTCAATTTTATACCCCACAGTTTCTGAAAATTCATCTCTATGAGGAACAAGAAAAGGAGTAACTTTTAATGTGTTACTAAGAGGTATAATACTGTCTTTTTTTAAGTCCTCAAATACAATATTTTGTGAGGTTACTAACTGACTCCAAGGTCCGTTATTGATTAGGAAATTTTTCATTTTTGGCATCGAAAAAACACGGATATCTTTTTTCCCGAGTGCTTCTTTTCCAAAATATAATAATCCAGCATAATGTCCCATATGAGCATGGGTTATAAATACACCGTCTATAATGGTACTTGTTTTTAAATGATTTTTTTCTAAATCTGCTAATTGAGTGGAAATATCTGGAGTTGCTTCAAATAAGAATTTTTGATTTGCTTCCTTGTCAACTAGCCCCAAAGAAACTACATGCTGTTTAGGGAGATTGCCTTTGTAATAGTCATCACAACATTTTTTTTGGCAACCAATATGAGGGAAACCACCATCTTGGGCAGTACCTAAAACTGTAATGTATTGAGTTGATTTGTTTATTTTATCTAGGGTTGTATCCTTGTTTGTACATCCAATTACAAACATAACGAATACAGCAAAAGAACATAATTTTTTCAAAACTTAAACTTTAACTCTCCAACCATAAGGGTCTTTGGATTTATTGGTTTGAATGGCTGTAATTTTCTTTTTAAATAAAGAAGAATAAGTGTTATTTAATTCTGGTAATTCATAATCTACTCCTTGATAACCAAAACCTGCTATTGGAGAAACTACAGCTGCTGTTCCAGCTCCAAACATTTCATTCAGTTCACCATCTTTAGCAGCTTGAATAACTTCACTGACAGAGATTTTTCGAACTTCGATGGGAATATTATGATCTTTAGCAATTTGTAAAATACTTTTACGTGTAATTCCATCTAGAATCCTATCATTTGTTGGACTGGTAATTAAAACTTCTCCAATACGAATAAAAATATTCATAGCTCCAGCTTCTTCAATAAATTGATGTGAGTTGTCATCAGTCCAAATTACCTGATTGTATCCTTTTTCAATAGCTAGTTGGGTAGGGTAGAATTGGGCAGCATAATTTCCGCCTGCTTTTGCAAAACCAACTCCTCCATTCGCAGCTCTAGCATATTTCTCTTCAATTAAAACAGTCACTTTACCAGAAAAGTATGCACCCGAAGGGGCTGTAGAGATAATAAAAGTATAAGAATCTGCTGGAGATGCATGAAGTCCTTCGCCAGATGCAAACATAAAAGGACGAACATACAATGAACTTCCCTCAGTTCTAGGAATCCAATCACTATCTATTTCCAGTAATTTTTTTAAGCCATCCATAAATAATTCCTTTGGAATTTCAGGCATCATTAAACGTTTTGCAGAAAGATTTAAACGGTTGTAATTTTCTTCTGGTCTAAATAAAAAAACCTCCCCATTATCATCTTTATAAGCTTTCATTCCCTCAAAGATAGATTGGCCATAATGAAATATTTTTGCTGAAGGATTAAGGAGAATGGGTTCGTTGGGTTTAATGGTTGGATTTTGCCAGACACCATTAGAGTATTCACATTGAAAAATGTGATCAGAAAAAACTTTTCCAAAAGGTAAATTACTAAAGTCTACATTACCGATTTTAGAATCTTTTACGGGTTTAATTATGATATCAGTAGCCATGCTAAATTATAAGTGTATTAAAACAAATGTAAACAAAATTGTTTGTTTTTTTAAGTAAAAAAGCACTCCTAGTTTTTATTTTAACAACTATCTTTGATTTGTATAAAATTAAATTATTTTGATATGAAAAAAATAGGAATAGTTTTGTTGTTGTCTTTTGCAATTGCAGCTTGTAATTCGGCTAAAAATGATACTAATAAAGAAAATAAAATAGAAGAAAATACTACTTATAGCAGTTTTGGAGATTCCCTATCTACTCTAGATTATTTATCATCTAATGACGCTTTATTAAATTATAAAGCATTAAAATTAGGAGACACCATCAATTTAAAATTTAATGCCAATATTAAAGATGTTTGTACTAAAAAAGGATGTTGGATGACATTACCAGCTGGTAATGATGATGAAACTATTATGGTTCGATTTAAAGATTATGGTTTTTTCATGCCTTTAGATGCTGCTGGAAAAGAAGTAATTGTTGCCGGTAAGGCATTTGTAAATGAAGTGTCTGTAGCAGATTTAAAACATTATGCTGAAGACGCAGGTAAATCACCTGAGGAAATCGCTGACATTACTGAACCTGCTATGGAGTTTGCCTTTGAAGCTAATGGTGTTTTGTTAAAAAAGTAATAAGTATTAGCTCCACATCCTTGAAAAGAGAAATTATAACAACTTCAGATGGATCAACTACCATTCATATTCCTGAATGGAATGAGCAATACCATTCCATCCATGGTGCTATTCAGGAAGCTAATCATGTTTATATCCAACACGGATTAAATTATAAAACTACTAATGAAATAACTGTTTTAGAAATTGGTTTTGGAACTGGTTTAAATAGTTTTATGACGTTTTTACAAGCACAAGAAAAGGAAATGTTCATTGATTATATTGGAGTAGAGGCCTTCCCTATTCTTAAAGAAGAACTGTTAAAATTAAATTATGTTAGTGAGTTAGGTGCAACTCAATTTGCTGAAATTTTTGAATCATTTCATTCGTGTTCTTGGGACAAGAAACACCAAATTACTTCTAAATTTTCTCTTTTAAAGAGAAAACAATTTTTTCATGAAATTGATGATGAAAATAAGTTTGATGTTATTTATTTTGATGCTTTTGGTGCGCGAGTTCAGCCAGAATTATGGACTGAGGAAATTTTTTTAAAAATGTTTATAGCTCTAAAATCAAAAGGGGTATTGGTTACATATGCAGCTAAAGGAAGTGTTAGAAGAGCGATGCAATCTGTTGGTTTTAGCGTAGAAAGATTACCTGGTCCTCCTGGAAAACGAGAAATGTTGCGAGCCTTAAAAATATAATATTTCTAAGGTTTCAATAATATATTTATTGAATCTAAATTTCTACCTTAGTGCTTAACAAAAAACAACCATGAAATTTCAAAGAAAATTTGGTAGACGAAGAGCATCAAAACCTAAAAAAGGTCTCATCTTAATTATGCTTTTAATATTAGTATTATTCCTTTGGAATCAGGCTGAAAATATTATGGCAAGTTTATTCGATTAAATTGCATAAATAGGTTAAATAATATTAATTTTCTTATATTTCAAAAAAGTTCAATTTTAGTTAAAAAATGAATAAAATTGACCTTTTTTAACTAAAAAACATCAAAAAAAGCTTTTTTTGAGTAAAATTGGCCAATTCTTTATTTATCATTTTGTGCTTTTTTAGTGAAAATATAAACATTTCAATAAATAGTTTTTGAAGTTAAATAAATGCCGTAAGAATTGATTAAATTTGTGAATGCGGTTTTTATATTCTCAAACAAAATAAACGTAACATTGAATTCAGAAAAAATCATATTAGGTATTGATCCCGGGACCACCATTATGGGTTTTGGTATTATAAAGATTGTAGGTAAAAAAATGGAGTTTATCCAGATGAATGAGTTGTTGTTAAAAAAGTATGATGATCATTATTTAAAACTGAAACTTATTTTTGAAAGAACACTTGAGTTAATAGATACTTTTAACCCAGACGAAATTGCTATTGAAGCTCCTTTTTTTGGTAAAAATGTACAATCTATGTTAAAATTGGGGCGTGCCCAAGGTGTTGCTATGGCAGCAGGCCTATCAAGAGAAATTCCTATCACTGAATATCTACCAAAAAAAATTAAAATGGCAATTACAGGTAATGGAAATGCTTCAAAAGAGCAGGTAGCTCTTATGTTAAAGTCATTATTAAATTTAAAAACATTACCAAAAAATTTAGATGCTACAGATGGATTAGCAGCTGCTGTTTGTCATTTTTATAACGCTGGAAAAATCACTCAGGGTAAAAATTATTCTGGTTGGGGTGCTTTTGTAAAGCAAAATCCAAAAAAAATTAATTAATAATTTTAGTAATTCATATTGAGCGGCATTTACATACATATTCCTTTTTGTAAGCAAGCTTGCTTTTATTGTGATTTTCACTTTTCTACATCATTAAAAAAGAAAGATGAACTTATTTCGAGTCTTATTCACGAAATTGAGTTAAGAAAAAATGAATTGAATAATGAGGTTATAGAAACTATTTACTTCGGTGGTGGTACACCAAGCATGCTGAATCAATCGGAAATAGATAGTATCATTAATGCTGTATATGAAAATCATAAGGTAATTTTAAATCCAGAAATTACATTAGAGGCTAATCCCGATGATTTAACCAAGAGAAAAATTATAGAATTATCAAAAAGTAGAATTAATCGCTTAAGTATTGGCATTCAATCTTTTTTTGAAGATGATTTAAAATTAATGAACAGAGCACACAACGCTCAAGAAGCTATAAATTGTTTAACTGAAGCCAAATATTATTTTAAAAATATTTCTGTTGATTTAATTTATGGAATTCCAGGTTTATCAAATAAACAATGGAAAAAAAACATTGATATAGTTCTTTCCTCTGGAATTACTCATATTTCAAGTTATGCTTTAACTGTAGAACCAAAAACTGCTCTAGAATCATTAATAAAAAAAGGAATTATTGAAGATGTTAGTGATTTTCAAGCTCAAGAACAGTTTTACATATTAATAGAGGAACTCTCAAAACATAATTTCACTCATTATGAACTCTCAAACTTTGCAAAAGGTGGAGCTTTTAGCATCAATAATTCATCCTATTGGAAAGGAAAGTCTTACTTAGGTATTGGCCCTTCCGCTCACTCTTTTAATGGTAAACAACGAAGTTGGAATGTGAAAAACAATTCAAAATATATTTCAGCTATTCAACAAAATAAATTACCGATAGAGAGAGAATTACTGTCAATTACTGATCAATACAATGAATATGTAATGACTGGTTTACGAACTATTTGGGGAGTTTCTTTAGAAAAAGTAACCAGAGAATTTGGAAAAGAATACTACACGTATTTATTGTTTCAATCAGAAAAATATAGAGCTGAAGAATTATTGTATATTGAAGACGAAAAATTAAAAACAACTCAAAAAGGAAAATTTTTATCAGATGGTATTTCTGCTGATTTATTTAAACTCGACATGCCTTGATTACAGATATAAAATACAACTCAAAAAAATATACAATTGATTTATCTAAACCCTTAGATATTTCTATTCCACTAAGAGATGGCAAAAATAATGTGAATGCATGGTATTTAGAACCACCTAAAATATTTCCAGTAGTTTCTGATGATTGGATAGGTTCCGTTAAAGAAGGAGCTGATGTAAATTTCAATACGATTCATTTTAATCCTCATTCACATTGTACCCACACAGAAACAGTAGGGCACATCACAAAAAAAGTTCATTCTATTCATCAAAATTTACAACAATTTTTCTTTTTAGCAGAGGTAGTAACTATTCCGCCAGAAAAAATTAATGATGATTTTGTAATTACAAAAAAACAATTACAATATGCATTGGGTAATAAGAAGAGAGATGCCATTGTAATTAGAACACTCCCCAATTTATCAGACAAAAAAACAATGCAATATTCCCACACAAATCCAACATATTTAATGGAAGAGGGAGCTGTGTTTTTGAGAGAAAAAGGAGTTAACCATTTGTTAATTGACCTGCCTTCTGTAGACAAAGAGAAAGACGAGGGCAAGCTACTCTCTCACAATGCTTTTTGGAATACATCAGGTAAATTACGTTTAGATGCTACCATTACTGAATTTATATATGTGCCAAATACAATTAATGATGGTACCTATTTTTTAAACTTAATGATAGCCCCTATAGAAAATGATGCAAGCCCAAGTAAACCTGTCTTGTATAAAATTAATAATTAAAAAATGCAGAAAAAATTAAAGTACTTTATTTACTCGTTAATTATTTTATTAACCTTAGCTATTGGAAGTGGTATTTATTCCGATATCCCTGTTGAGGATCTAAAAAACGAGTATGCAAATGAACACTCTCAATTCATTGAAGTAGATGAAATGAATGTGCATTACAGAGATGAAGGCGAAGGCTTTCCAATTGTTTTAATTCATGGAACAGCAGCATCCTTGCATACCTGGGATGCTTGGACAGATGAGTTAAAAAAAACCAATAGAGTTATAAGAATGGATTTACCAGCTTTTGGAATTACTGGTCCAAATAAAAATGCTGATTATTCTTTAAAGGCATACACAAATTTTATACATACTTTTTTATTTAAACTTGGTCTTGAAAGATTTCATATTGTAGGAAATTCTTTAGGCGGCAATATTGCTTGGAATTATGCAGCTGATCACCCAGATATGGTTGAAAAACTTATTTTGGTTGATGCGAGTGGCTTGCCCACAAATAAGCAACCACCAGCAATTTTTAAAATGGCAAAAACACCTGTTTTAAGTTCACTTTTTTTATATGTAACTCCAAAATTCTTAATTAAAAAAAATATAGAAGAGGTTTATGAAGATGATTCTAAAATTACTGAGGACCTAATAACCCGTTACCATAAAATGGCTTTAAGAGCAGGGAATAGAAAGGCTTTTATAGATAGGGCAAAAATCGACTTTGGTTTAGACTCTATGGTAAATATAAAAAAACTAAAAAGTATTTTGGCCCCTACATTGTTAATTTGGGGCGCACAAGATTTGTGGATTCCTTTAGATAATGGTGTACGTATGAATCGTCTTTTACCTAATTCTTCATTAAAAATTCTTGAGTATTCTGGACATGTACCTATGGAAGAAAACCCTGAAGAGAGTTTAAAATTAATGAGAGATTTTTTAAACTAAAAATAAATTAAGAAATTAGTATTATATATAAAACTACATTGATGAGTATAGAATGGAAAGGTGTTATGCCAGCAGTGACTACTAAGTTTACAGAAGATGATCAATTAGATCTTGAGATGTTTGAAAAAAATATCCAAGCACAACTTAATGCGGGAGTTCATGGAATTGTATTGGGAGGTACTTTAGGTGAGGCAAGCACCTTATTAGATGAAGAGAAAAGAGTGCTTACAAAAGCAACGGTATCCATGGTACAGGGTAAAGTTCCAGTATTAATGAATATTGCTGAACAAACTACAAAAAGAGCGATTTATGCTGCTCATAAGGCAGAAGAAGACGGTGCACAGGGCCTTATGATGTTACCTCCAATGAGATATAAGGCTGGTGACAAAGAAACAGTAGCCTATTTTAAAACGGTAGCCAACAATACTTCTTTACCAATTATGATTTATAACAATCCAATAGATTATAAAATAGAGGTAACCCTAGACATGTTTGAAGATTTACTGCTTTGTGAAAATATTGAAGCTGTCAAAGAATCTACAAGAGACATTTCTAATGTCACTAGAATTAAAAATAGATTTGGAGATCGTTTAAAAATTTTGACAGGTGTGGATACTCTTGCTTTAGAAAGTTTAATAATGGGAGCAGACGGTTGGGTTGCAGGGTTGGTTTGTGCATTTCCGGAAGAAACAGTAGCTATTTATGAACTTCAGAAGGCAGGTAGAATTAAAGAAGCTATAGAAATTTATAGGTGGTTTTTACCTTTATTGGAATTAGACATCAATCCTAAATTAGTTCAGAATATTAAACTAGCTGAGGTTTATACAGGAATTGGAACAGAAAACGTTCGTGCTCCAAGATTGTCTTTAAGTGGAGAAGAACGAAAACATGTTATTCAAATTATCGAACAAGGATTGAAAAATCGTCCTATTTTACCAGCCTACAAAAACCTATAGAATGATTACAGGAAAAAATTATATTGGGAATTCAATATCAGCTAAAGGTTCCATTACTTTTAAAACATTTAATCCCTTATTGAACGCAGAAAATGATCCTATTTTTTATGAGGCTTCAAATAATGAGCTAGAAGATGCTATAACTATTGCATCAAATGCTTTCAAAATTTATAGAAAAACTTCAGGAAAACAGAAGGCACTATTTTTAAATACTATTGCAGACGAAATACTGGCCTTAGACGATTTACTCATTAAAACTTATTGCTCTGAAACTGGATTACCCGAAGGTAGAGCAAAAGGAGAGCGAGGAAGAACTATCGGACAATTAAGAAATTTTGCAAGTTTAGTTCACAAGGGTTCTTGGGTTGAAGCGTCTATTGATTCTGCAGACCCTGAAAGAACACCAGCACCAAAGCCTGATTTAAGAAAAATGTTAATTCCTTTAGGCCCAATAGTTGTTTTTGGTGCCAGTAACTTTCCATTAGCATATTCTACAGCAGGGGGAGATACAGCCGCAGCTTTAGCTGCAGGTTGCCCAGTTATTGTGAAATCGCATCCAATGCATGCAGGAACTGGAGAGTTAGTTGCATCAGCTATTATCAAAGCTGCTGAAAAGACTGGGATGCCAAATGGTATTTTTTCAAATTTAAATAGTAGTGGAATACAAGTAGGCCTAGATTTAGTTCAACATTCAAAAATAAAAGCAGTTGGGTTTACTGGAAGTATCAAAGCAGGAAGAGCTTTGTTCGATTTGGCAGCTCAAAGAGAAGAGCCAATTCCTGTGTTTGCTGAAATGGGGAGTGTAAATCCTGTAATTATTTTACCAGAAGCTCTTCAGAGAAATGGTAAAAGTTTATCAAAAACCTATGCAGCATCTATTACCTTGGGTACAGGTCAGTTTTGTACAAATCCTGGATTAATTCTAGGAGTTAAAAGTGAAGAGCTATCTGCTTTTATTCAAGACTTAGGAAAAGAAATCTTACAAATTCATCCTTCCGTAATGTTACACCCCAATATAATTGGAGCCTATGAAGCAAATAAGGCAGAAGCGATATCACAGCCCAATCTAGAGGTTGTTACTCAGTATAACGGTGAGGTACAGCCTAATTTTGCCAAACAAATGATCACCACAGTAGAAGGGAAAGCATTTTTAAAAAATACCAGGTTATATCAAGAAGTTTTTGGGCCGTTTTCTATGGTGATACAATGTGAAAATATTCATCAATTAGAGGAAATTATTTCCAGCTTAGAAGGGCAGTTAACAGGCACAATTATAGCCGAAACAAATGAAATAGAAATCCATTCTAAAATAATAGCAACACTACAAAACAGAGTAGGAAGAATTATTTATAATGGTGTGCCTACTGGAGTAGAAGTTTCGCCGTCCATGGTTCACGGGGGGCCTTATCCGTCATCTACAGACAGTCGTTTCACAGCTGTTGGAATCAATTCTATTAAGCGTTGGGTTCGTCCGTTTAGCTTCCAGGATTGGCCGAATCATCTGTTGCCAGATGAATTAAAAAACGAAAATCCATTACAAATTTTAAGAACTGTGAATGGAAGTCAATCTTCTGAAAGCATATGAGATCAGTTTTTGTTTGCATAGATGGTCATACCTGTGGAAATCCAGTAAGAGTTGTTAAAAGTGGTCATCCTCCTTTGTTAGGAAAAACCATGAGTGAGAAGCGTCAGCATTTTATCAAAGAATACGATTGGATAAGAACAGGGTTGATGTTTGAACCTAGAGGGCATGATATGATGAGCGGATCTTTTTTGTATCCATCTCATAATCCTACAAATGATTTTGCAATTCTATTTATAGAAACTTCTGGAGCCCTACCCATGTGTGGTCATGGCACTATAGGAACCATTACTATTGCTATAGAGGAGGGGCTAATAACTCCAAAAGTTCCAGGAAAAATTCGAATGGAAGCCCCTGCAGGACTTGTTGAAATAGACTATAAGCAAACAGAAAATAAAGTAGATTGGGTTAAAATAACTAATGTAAAAAGTTATTTAGCAGCTGAAGGCTTAGTAGTAGATTGTCCAGATCTCGGAGATATTATTTTTGATGTTGCTTATGGTGGTAATTTTTATGCAATCATAGATCCTCAAAAAAACTTTTCAGGTATTCAAGATTTCACAGCCAGTCAAATCGTACAATATTCACAAAAAATTAGAGAACAAATTAATATAAGGTATCCAAATAAATTCATTCATCCTGAAGATTCCAGCATTAAAAATGTGACACACTTATTATGGTCAGGAACTCCAATACATAAAGGTTCTGATGGTAGGAATGCAGTTTTTTATGGTGAAAAAGCTATAGATAGATCTCCTTGTGGAACAGGAACATCCGCTCGTTTGGCTCAATTACACGCCAAAGGAAAATTAAAAAAGGGAGTTGAATTTATTCATGAAAGTTTTATCGGAAGCACTTTTGTAGGTTGTGTAGAAGAAGAAGCTATTGTAGGTGATTATCCAGCTATCATCCCAAGTATAAAAGGATGGGCTAAGGTTTATGGATACAATACCATTATCATTGATGATGAAGACGACCCCTATGCACACGGGTTTTCTGTGATTTAAATACGAGTACAAATGTCAAAAAAAGTAGTTATTATTGGTGGAGGAATTATGGGCGTCTGCTCAGCGTATTTCCTAAATAAAGAGGGGCATGAAGTGACCATAATAGATAAATCAAATTTTTCTAGCGGAGCTTCTTTTGTAAATGCAGGATACATTACTCCAAGTCACATCATTTCTTTGGCTGCTCCTGGAATTATAACTAAAGGACTTAAATGGATGTTTAATCCTTCAAGTCCATTTTATGTAAAACCAAGATTAAATAAAGATTTTTTACAGTGGGCATGGGCCTTTAAACGTTCTGCAACTAAACAAAAAGTTGCACAATCTATTCCTGTAATTAAAGACATTAATATACTTAGTAGAGAGCTATATATAGCAATGAAATCATCTGGAGACTTAGATTTTCATTTTGAGCATAAAGGATTGTTAATGGCTTATAAACATGATAAAGCAGGGGAACAAGAATGGGAGGTAGGTAAAAAAGCGATTCAACTTGGTTTAAAGGTAGAAAACCTAACGGCAAAAGAAGTTAAAATATTGGAACCTAAGGCCAATCTAAACATTAAAGGAGCCGTTTATTTTCATTCAGATGCACATATGACACCTGGAGGTTTCATGAAAAATATGCTGGCTTACCTCAAAAGGCAAGGAGTTACTATACTCGCTGAGGAAGAAGTAAAGGATATCATTATTTCAAATAACTCCATCAAAAAAGTAATAACCAATAAACAAGAAATTACCGCAGACGAATTTGTAATGGCGGCGGGAAGTTGGTCTCCTCTTATTAGTAAAAAACTTGGCATTAAAATGTTATTACAACCTGGAAAAGGCTATCGTATTAATGTAGCTCAAGAAACTAATATTACCATACCTACAGTATTGTTAGAAGCCAAAGTAGCTGTAACACCTATGAATGGTTTTACTCGTTTTTCTGGAACCATGGAGATTGATAAAATAAACCATAAAATTAATCCTATTAGAGTAAATGCCATTGCTAATTCTGCTTCTGAATATTATCATGGATTACAAATTAGCACTGAAGACAAAGAGGCTGCTGAGTGCGGTTTAAGACCGGTAACTCCAGACGGTCTTCCTTATATAGGCAGAACATCTCAATTCAATAATTTAACTTTTGCCACAGGACATGCCATGATGGGATGGAGTTTAGGACCAGCTACCGGAAAATTGGTGTCAGAAATTATTTCAGATCAAAAATCATCATTAGATTTAACACCCTTTCAAGTGGAACGAACGTTTTAAATAGTCATAACATCTTCTGCTAAGATTTTTCTAAGATACCACAACAGCTGTTGTGCATTTTCTTTAGAAAAAACTAGCG